>Ga0192647_100527_pt1 | contig 26893 bp, 18 predicted proteins | sample LauGreFa1BDMLBSN_2_FD_133046 | JGI IMG/M metagenome (GOLD analysis project Ga0192647, IMG submission 133046) | Freshwater lake microbial communities from Lake Michigan, USA - Fa13.BD.MLB.SN - reassembly | ecosystem: Environmental > Aquatic > Freshwater > Lake | place: Lake Michigan, USA... | reverse complement strand
GAAATTGAGGACGACCCAACACTTTATGATGGTTCTGTAAGAACACTTTGGAATTCATCAAACTACGGATTCTTTGACCACAGTTTAACAAAAAAACCAACTTACAATCAATACCTTAAGATTGTGGACCCAGCAAAAGAATTCCAAAATCCTTTTGATATTACCTATCAAGGTGAGTACTCAAACATTGAAGAAATATTTGGTACTTTACCAAAACAAATTTTAGATGAGTTTGAACAAGAATTTTTAAAGTTTGTTCAGAAACCATCTGATACTATAGTTGCCTTAGCGGGAGAACAATTAAAACTTGATTACTTCACACCTAACATACTAAGTGATTGGGAAAATAGAAATTTAATTCAAGTTTTAAGTAGTTTATTTTTAGTATCTGATGTTACGTTGACCGGTAATGAGGATAAGGATGGACCAATAATTGCTGACAAACAGTTGGCGTCTTTTGCTTTTGGGATGGATGGTTTCTTGTCATATCAAGTTGTGTTCAAGAGAGGTAATCCATCAAACTTTAACAGAAGAGTTTGGAATTCATTCTCAACAAATCAGACTGTTAAGCCGTTACAGCCTATAGACTTTGGACCGTATGTTCCAAATTCATTACCGTCTTCAAATAGTGGTACAACGTTGAGTATATCTAAATCTCAAAACGCAGATGCTTGGGAACAACTATATTTGAATGTTGGTGAGTATAGATTAAATGAGTTGGAGTATAAAGATTCGGGTTCATATATAACTGACTTTTTTATAGATTTTAATATTGCGTTTACTGCGGACAATGTTATTCAGTTGGCACCAATTATTAAAATGTATGCGACACAAAAAGTCGAAAACGGTTCTTCTTACGGCTCAACAAATTTCTTATCAAGTTTCAATACATATCTTTCTGACCTTAACAAATATCAATCAAACGTATTAAATCACGTATTTAGATATCTTAATCAAAACTTACCTAATATCACTGAAGTAAAAAATCAAAGAGTTAGTGCGTTGGATGGTGAAATTGCAAAAGTTGAAATTTGGGAAACTTTTAAAGCAATGAACGATAAGTGGATTGCTGGTGGAGATTTTAAAAACAGAAGTTTATTTGAAGACTTTATGTTCTTGGATAGGGCTAACAGAGATATTGGAAATAAACTTATTGTTGATGTTACTACACTTACAGGTTATTTGACTGGAACTAATGATAAGTTATCTGTTTATAGTTTGATAAGTGAATTGTTGAGTAAAAACAATTTATTGTTTATGGCCCTTCCATCATACGTAAATTTTTATGGTGTTCAAGAAACGGGTAAAGGTGGAACTCCTATTAATATTGATATTCCAAACACTGCCTTTGGTACTTACTTGGAGGTTGACTACCAACAATCGAAACCTAAGTTTGTGTGTATCTATACAGATAAATTATCTGAACACACACAACAAAAAAATAATATAGATTACAGATTTAACTCCGATAGTTTTGATATTGGAAGATGTTCGGATAATCCTTTGAGAGAAACAAAGCCAAACAAAGATGATTATGGAAGCTCTAACAAAGTTGTCGCCTTCAATGTTGATTTTGGTATTAGAAATCAGAATTTATTTAAATCGATTTCATTAAACCAATCACAGTATAAAAATACATCTGAGACATTTACCGTATTGGTGGACATGGCAAATCAGTCTAAAGGACAAAAATCGGTACAACAAAGTACATCGTTATATAATCTCTATAAAACAAGAAGTTATACGTGTGATATAGAATCTATGGGTAATGCCATGATTCAACCAACAATGTACTTTAATTTAAGATATGTTCCAATGTTTACTGGAGCTTATTGGATTACCAATGTATCTCATACTATTTCACCACAAGATTTTACAACATCATTTTCAGGTGTCAGAATCTCTAAATACGCCTTCCCTAATTTCAGTAAGTTGACGATGGGTGTTAACATTGACTTGTTAAGAAGATATCAAAAGAAAAAAGAAGTTATACCGGTATCAGTTACTGCGGAAACACCAACAACTAGTGTTGTTTCAGTAAGTGGAAAAACTAATGGTAACGTTAGTAAAACACCAATTAAAACTGTGGCTGGTAGTTGTAAGACGGCATACCCAACACTTCCGTTTGTTGATGCGGACTATACAGTTATTGGAAAACAATCAGTCGTTAACTATTTGAATACAAGAACTGATGTACCTTTGAATATTAAAAAACTTGTATTTGCAATGGCAACACAAGAACAAAATAAATCACCTAATCAATTTGGTTGTGTTGGTAATGATTTATATGGTATACATACTGACGGTAAATGGCCAGCAAACATGATGTCATTTGTTATTGGACAGGAATGTGTTTCTGTAATTGAAGGAGGTAAGAGACCGTTGGCCATATTCAATAATTTTGAAGACGCAATTAATTTTGTATTAGCTAGATTTAACACACCAGCATTTAATAATAAGTTCAACATTTATAAAGTTAGATATGGAAGTGATGGTGAGGCGGCTGCAAGGATTTGGTTAGGTTGGTGGAATACGGGTGTTGGTATGAAGAGAAGTGGTGATGGTGCATTATCTGCTGAGACAAGACTTAATACACAAATTAATGCAAGAATTAGCCAAGGAACACCGTGGACAGTAACCGTGAGTATATTCCAAGGGGCGATAAATAAAGCAATATCACTCGGATTACAATAAATTAGTAAATATTGATATATTTATATGTTAAAACCATTTGTTATGGATATTAAAAACTTATTAGACAATTATCTTTCTAAAGATACTAGATTAACAGAAAGAGAAACCGGTAATGGTTACAAGGAAGTTTGTGACTTAGACACTGGAGACTGCTACACAGTAAGAATGAAAGATGGTCTTATTGAAAGAGTAGACAACACAATGAAAATAAATAGAACACTTAAAGTTGAAACCTCACACGGTGTAAAGACTTTATTGAACGGTTAAATAAAAACAAAATGTCATTAGAGAAAAAAATTATTGAAGAAGTTCAAAGATATAATAGAATTAACAAATATATCGTTGAACAAGAGGCTACAGACCCGTTAGCCGATTTTACGGGAGCTGGTACGGATGAAACATTGCCGCCACCAACAACAGATACACCACCACCAACAGGACCTGAAGAAATTGCGGAACCAATTGATACTGCAACTGACCCTGATGTTGAGAAGTTGGATGATGAAGGAAAATCAGTAGATAGTGAATCTAAAGATTCATCTACTGAAGAATTAGATATTACGGATTTAGTGAGTACTCAAAAAGATATCCAATCAAAACAAGATGAATATATGTCGACTATGTTTGAAAAACTTGAAGACTTAACAAGTAAACTTGAAGCGATGGATTCTATTTTTGAAAAAATAAATTCATTAGAATCTAAAATTGAAAAGTATCGTGAAAAAACTCCTGAGGAAAAATTACACTTGAGAAGTTTGGACTCATACCCTTTCAATCAAAAATTGACAGACTTCTTTGAAGACAAAAAAGAAGATATGGAAAAGTCAGGTAAAAATGAATATGTGTTGACAGATGATGAAGTTGAAAGTTTTTCACCGAATGAAATCAAGAAGACATTTAACAAATTTACGGACCAATATCCTAAAAATAACAATTACTAATAAATTATTTTCTCTAATGAAAAAAGGACATCGAAAGGTGTCCTTTTTTGTTTTCGGGTTTGACTTAGTTAATACTTCTGTTATACTTATAAGTGAGTAATAAGAGAACTTTAAACTTAAAAAAAAACAAAAAATTATGTCAAACACAACTTTAGATGCAGTTCTTTCTCAGTATGAGAAAAACACCGCACGTTCTCAAGGAACGAGCAACCAAATGTCTCAAGATGAGCGTATGAAGAAATACTTCACAACTCTATTGGACAAAAACTCACGTACAGGTCAAAAGCGTGTACGTATCCTCCCAACCACTGATGGTTCATCCCCCTTCAAAGAGGTATGGTATCACGAAATTCAAGTGGATGGTAAATGGGTAAAACTTTACGACCCAGGAAAAAATGATGGCGAACGTTCTCCGTTGACCGAAGTTTACGAAGAATTGATTTCAACAGGTAAAGAAGCGGATAAGAAATTGGCACAACAATACCGTTCACGTAAATTCTACATTGTTAAAGTTGTAGACCGTGATGCGGAAGATGATGGTGTTAAATTTTGGAGATTTAAAGACAACTACAAACAAGAGGGTATCTTGGATAAGATTATCCCTATTTGGAAACAAAAAGGTGATATTACAAATGCTGACAATGGACGTGACCTTATCATTGAAATGGTTAAGTCTAAGACACCGGCAGGTAAAGAATACACCGTCGTTCAAACTATTATGTATGATGACCCATGTTCATTGCATGAAGATGAGTCAATCAAAAAAGAATGGATAGATGATGAAATGACTTGGAATGATGTTTATTCTAAAAAAGCTGTTGAATATTTGGAAGCAATTGCTCGTGGTGAAGTTCCACGTTGGGACTCGGATTTGAAAAAGTATGTATACAGTGATTCTGTAGAAGACATGAGTTTGGGTGGTGGAAGTACATCTTCTAACACAAATTATGACCCACAGTCTGAAGCTGAACCTGACGAAGACCTACCATTCTAATATGATTGAGCATGGACACTACCTCTATGTAGATGTCCATGCTCTTTCTTTTTATTAAAAAAATTAATATACATAGACAATGAAAATTAGAAAATTAATGTATGATGCTCTTGTAAAGAAATATGAGAGTGAGATTGCAGAATCAGAGGCGACTTTGATGGTGTACATGGAAAATCCTGTAGGTATTGGTGAACACCCACAACACTTGGAAGAGATGGATAAGTTTGTTGAAAAGTTGGCAACTGCAAACGACAAACTAGAAAATTTAAAAGAATTTTATAAATACAATTATGGCAATTAAGAAGAAAGACTTTAAAGATATTAAGAAGCAATTCTCAACTTCAGCTAAGTACAAACCACAAAGATTTTTTGACTTGGGTTCTGACTTTTTGGATGCTGTCGGACTACCAGGTCCCGCTATTGGTCACATCAATATGTTCTTGGGTCACTCGGATACGGGCAAAACAACCGCTCTTGTAAAAGCTGCGGTGGATGCTCAAAAGAAGGAAATCCTTCCTGTGTTTATTATCACAGAACAAAAGTGGAGTTTTGAACATGCCAAGTTGATGGGATTTGAATGTGAGGAAGTTGTCGACGATGAAACAGGAGAAATAGATTGGGATGGATTCTACATCTTCAACAATGATTTTGACTACATCGAACAAATTACTGACTACATCAATGGTTTGTTAGATGCGCAAGAAAAAGGTGAGTTGGATTACAGTTTGTTGTTTTTGTGGGATTCTGTTGGTTCTGTACCTTGTAAGATGACTTACGACGGTAAGGGTGGTAAACAACACAATGCATCTGTATTGGCAGACAAAATTGGTATGGGTATCAACCAACGTATTTCAGGTTCACGTAAATCTGATTCAAAATACGAAAACACATTGGTAATTGTTAATCAACCATGGGTTGAACTTCCTGACAATCCATTTGGTCAACCAAAAATTAAAGCAAAAGGTGGTGAAGCTATTTGGTTAAACTCATCTTTGGTTTTCTTGTTCGGTAACCAAAAAGGTGCGGGTACTACAAAGATTACCGCAACTAAAGACAAAAGAACTGTTAAGTTTGCAACTCGCACTAAGGTGTCTGTTATGAAAAACCACATCAATGGTTTAGGTTATGAAGATGGAAAAATTATCGTAACACCACACGGATTCTTGGCGGGTAAAGAAGCGTCTGAGGAAAAGGCTTCGATTGAAGCTTACAAAAAAGAACATTCTGATTATTGGAAACAAATTATCGGAACGGATGGTGAGTTCACACTCACTGAGGACAAAGAAGTTGTTGAATAACATAAAAATTTAATTGTGACCAAGACACTTTTAGTTGACGGAGATAATCTTTTCAAAATAGGTTTTCATGGGGTAAAGGAATATTACCACAATGGAAATCATATTGGTGGAATATTTCACTTTGTTAACACTTTGAGAAAGTTCTTAAAAGAGCACAATTATGATAAAGTTATCGTCTTTTGGGATGGGGAGAATAACTCCACCCAAAGACGACTTCTTCTACCCCAATATAAAGAGAACAGACGGTCTGAAACCAATGAGTTGAAGCGTCAATCATATGATTGGCAAAAGTCCCGTATACGTCAATATTTGGAGGATATGTTTATACGTCAAATCTGTATAGACAAATCTGAAAGTGATGATTTGATTGCATACTATTGTCAAATATCACATGATGAAACAAAGACTATTTTTTCATCCGATAAAGATTTGACACAACTCATTTCTGAACAGGTTGAAATATATTCACCAATTAAAAAAGAATATCACAAGTATGGTGAAAGAATTAATATTGGTAATCTTTGGATTCCACACCAAAATGTGGTTACTTACAAAATTTTGACTGGTGATAAATCTGATAACATTGATGGTATTTTGTTATTAGGTGAAAAAACTATTAGTAAAATTTTACCAGAGATACTTGAAAAAACGGTTTCTGTTTCTGATATTTTAACAACAATCAATAATTTGACTGAAGATGAAAAGAAACAAAAATCGATATCCAACATACTTGAAGGAAAAACAAAACGAGGTTCACTCGGTCAAGAATTTTTTGAAATCAACAAACGACTTGTTGATTTGTCCGACCCATTGATATCAAACGAGGGTAAAGAAGAAGTTAAAGCTTATTATGAGGAAGAATTGGACCCCGATGGTCGAGGTTACAAAAATCTTATGAGACTAATGAATGATGATGGAATCTTTAAATACCTACCCAAAGTTGATGACCAATGGGTCGAATTTTTACAACCATTTATGAAATTATCAAGAAAAGAAAAAAAACGATACAATATTAAAAATTAAAATTATGAAAGAACAAATGCAAGACACTACAAAGATGGAGTTCATAATGACTTTGAACGATAACATCATCGTACAACGATTCTACAATGTTAAAGGGTATAACCCCAAATCACGTAGAAGTTTGGATGTGAGTTACGCTCTAAAAGAAGTTGCGGAACTTGTTGAAAACAATTTAAAAATCAAATCATTGATTTACATGGTTGACAATCAAGACCAAATTATGACTGACCCAGAAATTTTAGAAACGTCAAACACGGAAGGTGCAGAGTATTTTAACTTGTACATCAAAATTGGAGACGAGACAATTTGTCATAGAATTGTGGATGCTAAATTATACCCACCAAAGGTCAGATATACTGTAGACATACGTCCAGAGTTAAAAACTATACTAAGGGGCCTGACTGACATTTTTTCAACTGAAAATTTATGTTTCAAATACATGAATTATCAGCTTGCTTAAGAGTATTTATAAATCCGAGAGGGAATTAAACGTTATTAAAAGTTATGTCAAACGATAAGAATTTTGGTTATTTAGGAAACACATTTCAAATACAATTATTAAACAATATTATACTAAATAAGGATTTTGCCACTTCTATCGTTGATGTTTTAGACCCTAAGTATTTTGATAATCAATACTTTAAACTTATCATGCAAATGATAAAGGAGTATTATATAAAATACGAACATGCTCCAACGTTTAATACTTTGGACCAGTTGACTAAATCTGAGATTACATCACCAATGGCTCAAAAAATGGTGATGGATATGTTAGAACAAGTTAAAGAATGTCCTATTGAAGGTTCTGACTTTGTACAAGAAAAATCTTTGAAGTTCTGTAAACAACAAGAACTTCAAAAGGTTATGTCTAAAGCTCAAAAAATCATTGACAAGGGTGATTTTGAAAGTTATGACCACTTAGAACAAATGGTCCGTGAGGCGTTACAAGTTGGTGAAGTTGAAACAGGTACATCAGATGTATTCTCAAACCTTGACGAAGTCTTAGATGATGATTACAGACACCCAATCCCAATGGGTATCCAAGGTATTGACAACTTGTTAAAAGGTGGTTTGGCAAAAGGTGAAATCGGAGTAATATTGGCACCAACTGGTGTTGGTAAAACAACAATTTTATCAAAAATTGCAAATAACGCATTCAATTTAGGTTATAACGTTCTTCAAATATTTTTTGAGGACAATCCTAAAATTATCCAACGTAAACACTTCACTATGTGGACAGGTATTGCACCTGACGATTTATCAAATCATAGAGAAGTTGTAATAGAAAAAGTTAAAGAAATTAAGTTAAATACTAAAAATACGTTAACTTTGAAGAAGATGCCATCAGATACAATGACTATGAATCAAATAAAAAATCAAGTCAGAAAAATGATGGCTGAAGGTAATAAGATTGATATGATTATAATTGATTACATCGATTGTATTGTACCTGACAGAAAGTTGGAAGATGAATGGAAAAGTGAGGGTTCAGTAATGAGAGCATTTGAAGCTCTTTGTCACGAACTACAAATTGTTGGATGGACTGCAACCCAAGGTAACCGTTCATCAATTTCTTCCGAGGTGGTAACAACAGACCAAATGGGTGGTTCAATTAAGAAAGCTCAAGTTGGACACGTAATTATCACGGTAGCAAAAACGCTTCAACAAAAGGAGATGAACTTGGCAACAATAGCAATTACAAAATCACGTCTTGGTAAAGATGGTGTTGTATTTGAGAACTGTAAATTTGATAACGAGTTCTTAGTAATTGACACAGAACAGAGTGTTACCATGTTGGGTCTCGAGGAACAAAAGGAAGAAAGAAACAGAACAAGAATTAACGAGTTGTTGAATAGAAGACAACAAAGACAAAACACAACAAATTAAAATTAAAACTATGGATAATTACATTTTTAGTATGGCACTAAAAGACAACCGATACGTTGTAAAACGAAGCGGTGAAACAGTCTTATTTGAATCTGATAAGATAAAAAATGCGGTAATTAAGGCAATGGCATCAGTCGGTAAAGTTGATGAAGAGATGGCTGATAAAATTGCAAGATTAACGACAAAAAGTATCTTTAAAGGGGATAAAGAAAGAGTTCCACACGTGGATGAAATCCATGATATGGTGGAAAATAAATTAATGGATAATGGTTTAAATTATGTTGCTAAAGAATATATCATTTATCGTTCAAAACACCAACCAAATATCTTTAGTAAGAGAACTAATTTAAAACCATACGAATACCCTGAGTTGGTTGAGTATGTTGATGCAATTAGACATTCATATTGGGTTCATACAGAATTTAATTTTACTTCTGATATACAGGACTTTAAAGTACACTTGTCTGAAAAAGAACAAACTGCAGTACAAAGAGCTATGTTGGCGATTTCACAAATAGAGATTGCGGTTAAAACATTTTGGGGTGACATCTACAAAAGACTACCAAAACCTGAGATTGGAAATGTTGGGGCAACATTTGCAGAGTCAGAAGTAAGACACGCAGATGCGTACTCACACTTGATTCAACTACTTGGATTAAATAGTGAATTTGAAAATTTGTTAGAGGTACCTGCAATTCGTAGAAGAATTAAGTATTTGGAAAAAACAATTTCAAATTCTAAAACTGTAGAAAACCAAGATTACTTTGAATCTGTTGTGTTATTTTCAATGTTTGTTGAGAACGTATCGTTGTTTTCACAATTTTTAGTAATCATGTCATTCAACAAATATAAGAATGTATTAAAAGGTATTAGTAATGCTGTTGAAGCAACATCCAAAGAAGAAAATATTCACGCAGGATTTGGTTTTGATTTGGTAAACATAATAAAAAAAGAAAACCCTTCTTGGTGGTCTGAGGAATTAGTTGAGGATTTAATTCAAGCAACTAAGGACGCTTACGAAGCTGAAGAGGAAATTGTTGATTGGATTTTTGAAATGGGTGACTTGACTTTCTTGTCAAAAGCACAGACATTAGAATTCATCAAGCATAGATTTAATATTTCTTTAAATTCAATTGGTATTGATAATATTTTTGAAATTAACCAATCTCTTTTGGAAACAACCGAGTGGTTTGATGATGAAATTTTAACAACAAAACATACCGATTTTTTTAATAAAAGAAGTATCAATTATAGCAAGAAATCGAAGTCGATAACGATGAACGATTTATTTTAATAAGATTAATTAAGAAACATGGAAAATAGAGAACCTTTTGATTGGATTAACGAAGAATCAATTACATTTCTTCGTAGAGGATATTTGAGTGAGGGAGAACAACCCTTAGAAAGAATTAAAACGATTGCAGAACATGCTGAAAAAATTTTAGGTATTGATGGTTTTGCTGACAAGTTCTACGACTATATGGGTCGTGGATGGTATTCATTATCATCACCTGTTTGGGCAAACTTCGGTAAGAAAAGAGGTTTACCTGTAAGTTGTTTTGGTTCTAACGTTGGTGACAATATTGAATCAATTTTGTATACACAGGCTGAAGTTGGTGAAATGAGTAAAATGGGTGGTGGAACCTCAGGTTATTTTGGTAACATTCGTGGTAGAGGTGCTACAATTACAGACAACGGACACGCACCAGGAGCGGTCCATTTCATGAACTTATTCCAAAGTGTTGTTGACAATATTTCGCAAGGTTCTACACGTAGAGGAAGATTTTCACCATACCTTCCTGTTGAACATCCCGACATCATGGAATTTTTAGAAATTGGAACTGAAGGTTTCCCAATTCAGGATTTGACACATGCTGTTACAGTTACGGATGAGTTTATGGAACAAATGGTAAATGGGGATAAAGAAAAGAGAGCTATTTGGGCTAAAGTAATTCAACGTAGAGGTGAGATTGGATATCCATATATTATGTTCACTGACACTATGAACAAAAAGGCACCTGAAGTTTATAGAGATAAAGATATGAAAATTTACAACTCTAATCTTTGTTCTGAAATCGCACTACACAATTCAGAAGAAGAATCTTTTGTTTGTGTATTGTCATCTATGAACTTACTTCATTATGATGAGTGGAAAGATACAGATGCGGTTGAGATGATGGTTTATTTTCTTGATGCAGTTGTTACTGAATTTATCACTAAAATTGATGAAATTAAAAACAGTGGAACCATCGAAGGACACAGAGCATTTTTCTACCTTGAAAAGGCTTATAATTTTGCTAAAAGACAAAGAGCTCTTGGTTTAGGTGTTTTGGGTTGGCACTCACTTCTTCAGTCTAAAGGATTACCTTTTGACAGTAAGGACAGTGCAAGATTAAACATTGAGGTATTCAAAGTTATTAAAGATAAGTCATACAAAGCGTCTGAAACATTGGCGGAAATGTTTGGTGAACCTGAAACTCTTGTTGGATACGGTAGAAGAAATGTAACACTAAACGCAATTGCACCAACAACATCTTCAGCATTTATCTTGGGTCAGGTATCGCAATCAATCGAACCAATTTGGTCAAATGCTTATGTAAAGGACGTGGCTAAATTAAAAGTGACTATTAAGAATCCAGTACTTCAGAAGTTATTGGTGTCAATAAAAAAAGACAACAAATCAACGTGGGATAGTATTAAAAAACACGATGGGTCAGTTCAACACTTAGAGTTTTTAACAGATGAACAAAAAGATGTGTTCAGAACATTCGCTGAAGTTAATCAGTCAACAATCATTAACCAAGCGGCAATTAGACAAGATTTCATTGACCAATCACAGTCATTGAACTTAATGATTTCACCTGACATGCCAACTAAAGATGTCAATAAACTTCTTATCGACGCTTGGCAGTTAGGTGTTAAAACACTTTACTACCAACACTCAATGAACTCAGCTCAGGCATTCTCAAGAAAAAAACTCAATCTTAATGATTTAGTTTGCACGAGTTGTGAAGCATAAGATGTAAAAAACAACAATAATGCGTGGAAAACCCGGCAAATATTTTGTCGGGTTTTTTTGTTTCTAAAAAAAATAATAGGAATATATTTATGTAATATGGCAGATGGTAAAACATATGGTATTAATTTTCCTTTCAGACAGAGTCAGGACGGAAAATATTTATCATTATCACAAACACCTGAAGAGGAAATACGAACAGACTTGTTACACCTTATTCTTACGAGAAAGGGTAGTAGATATTATTTACCAAATTTTGGTACGAGAATTTATGAATTTATTTTTGAACCGATGGATGGTTTATCGTTTGAGGCAATCAAAGCAGATATCAGACAATCCGTTGATGAGTTTTTACCAAATTTAGTTTTAAATGATATCACAATTACACCATATACCGAAGAACTTGAACTCATTGGAGACTTAAATATGAGTCAAATAGGTGTTAGTGGTATTTATAGAGTACCCGGAACAGGTGTTGCGGACTATACAGCAAAAATAAGAATTGATTATACTATAACAGATAGCACCTTTAATAGTAAGGATTTCGTTATTATCAATATTTAATGTAAATGGCACAAAGAAGAATTTCATACGCAGACAGAGACTTTGAATCACTACGTCAGGACCTCATCAATTATACTCAACAGTATTACCCTGAACTAATTGACAACTTTAATGATGCCTCAGTATATTCAGTATTTTTAGATTTGAATGCTGCTATCGGTGATAACTTACATTATCACATGGATAGAAGTATTCAAGAGACAGTTCTTCAATACGCTCAACAACGTTCATCTATTTTTAACATCGCTAGAACCTATGGTTTAAAGATACCTGGTAATAGACCATCGGTTGCACTTTGTGACTTTGCTATTACAGTACCAGCCTTTGGTGACCAAGAAGATACAAGATACTTAGGTATTTTAAGAGCGGGTTCTCAAGTAGTTGGTGCAGGACAAACATTTGAAAATGTTTTTGATATAGATTTCTCATCACAATACAACAGTGAAGGATTCCCTAACCAAACAAAAATTCCAAATTTTGACTCTAATGGTAAACTATTAAATTACACAATAACTAAAAGAGAGGTTGTTGTTAATGGTATAACTAAAGTATATAAAAAAGTTATTACACCTGCAGACATTAAGCCATTCTTTGAATTTTTCTTACCTGAAAAAAACATTATAGGTGTAACATCTGTTATCCAAAAAGACGGAACATCATTTCAATCTATTCCAACTTATTCTGAATTTATCAATTCACCCGATAGATGGTTTGAAGTTGATTCATTAGCCGAAAGTCGAGTTTTTATTGAAGACCCAACAAAACCGGCAGATAGACCGGGTATTAAGGTTGGAAGATATATTGAAACTGAATTAAGATTCATTACTGAATATACACCTGAAGGTTTCTTAAGAGTTCAGTTTGGTAATGCCACAGTAACTGCCGACGACCAATTAGCACAGTTTTCAAGAACTGGTGTTCCTTTGAGAATACAAGATTATCAAAACAATATTGGTTTGGGTAAGACAGTAAAGGCAAATACGACATTGTTTGTCCAATACAGAGTTGGTGGTGGTACAGTTTCTAACATCGGTGTTAACACAATTAACCAAGTTGGAACTGTTAACTTCTTTGTTAATGGACCGTCAGCAAATATTAACCAACAAGTTGTTAATTCATTAAGGGTAAACAACGTTACCGCAGCTATTGGTGGGGCTAACCAACCAAACATCGAGGAAGTTAGAAATATGGTAACATTTAACTTTGCATCTCAAAACAGAGCGGTAACCGTAAATGATTACTATGCTTTAATTAGAAAAATGCCGGGTAAGTATGGAGCACCTGCAAAAGTTGCAATTACAGAAGAAGATAACAAAATTAATATCAACATCGTTTCATACGACTCTACTGGTTCATTGACTCAGACGGTATCTAACACATTGAAAACAAATTTAGCTAATTACTTATCAAACTATAGAATGATAAATGATTATATTTCTATCAATGTCGCTCAAGTTATTGATTTAGAATTTGATATTTCAGTAGTAGTTGATGCCGCACAGAACCAAGGTGAGGTTATCACAAGAGTAATTGACAAGATACAAACATTGATGAGTCCTGTCTTTAGAGAAATGGGTGGAAACGTATTTATCTCAGAAATTAGAAGTCAAGTTCAAGATGTTGCTGGTGTCATATCTGTTACAGACCTAAAAGTATTCAACAAAGTTGGTGGTCAATACTCATCATCTGAGACTTCACAACGATATGCTAACAGTGCAACTAAAGAAATTCTATTAGTTGATGATACCATTTTCGCCGAACCATCACAGATTTACCAAGTTAGATTTCCTAACAAAGACATTAAGGTTAGAATTAAGAACCTTAAGACGGTCGATTTCTCTTAATTCCTTTACATAGAGTTTTACTAAGTTATTATGAAAATAGATGAATAACTATTTATCTAAAAAGATATTATATGCCTAAATCATACAGATTACGTACACAATTAGGAGTAGACCAAACTTTACAACTGAATGTAGAACAAGATTTCGACTTTTTAGAAATCTTATCAATGAAACTTACTCAAGGAGATGCCTACACCCGTTTCTGTGCTGACTATGGTGTGGTTGTTGGTCGTGTGGTTGCAAATGGTGGATTTGGGGTACCAAATGTTAGAGTTTCAATATTCGTACCTGTTGATGATGAAGACTTGTTAAATCCTGTAATATCTACTTTATATCCATACAAAAGCCCTGCAGAAAAAAACGATGATGGGTATCGTTACAATTTGTTACCATATAATCAAGAATATGGTGGACACACTCCAACAGGAACATTCCCAACAAGAGAAGATTTGTTAACCCGTAGTGAGGTTCTTGAAATTTATGAAAAGTATTACAAATACACTGTTAAAACAAATGAGTCAGGTGACTTTATGATTGTTGGTGTTCCATTAGGAATACAAACACTCACCATGGACTTAGACCTATCAAACATAGGTGAATTCTCTTTGAGACCTGCAGACTTGATAAGAATGGGTATTGCAACTGCAGAACAATTTGATGGTGTACAATTTAAGGCATCTGAAGATTTAGATTCACTTCCACAAATTGTTAATGCAAAAAAAGATATTAATGTAACTTCTTTTTGGGGTGATGGTTCACAATGTAGTATTGGAATTACTCGAGCGGATTTTGACTTAAGAGAATTAGGTATTGAAATCCAACCTACAGCAGTATTCATGGGTTCAATCATGAGTTCACAAGATGCTCAAATGTTGAAGAAAAATTGTAAGCCAAAAACAGAACAAGGTGATTTATGTGGAATGATTACCGGTTCTGGTGAAATATTAGCGATTAGACAAACAATAAATACGGATGTCGATGGAAACCCAATACTTGAACAATATAGATTAACTAACGGTGGAAAAGTAATTGATGATGATGGAACATTTTTAGCGGATGTCCCGATGAATTTAGATTATGTTGTAACTAATGAATATGGTGAAATAGTATACTCAAGAGACCCAAGAATTGGAATACCAACAAAAGGAAAATATAGATTCAAAATAAAATATCAGTCAGAACAAAATGGACCTACAAAAGAAGGTACAACTCTAATTCCAATACAGGGGGAAATTCAAAGAGCAAACTTTTTAGTTCCTAATATTCGTGAGTATGGTTGGAGCGGTACAACATCTACAAGTCCCGGGATTGACCCTGCACTTTATGCCTTAAATACTAGTCCATATTATGACCCAAATTACACAGGTAATACATATTGGCAATTATTTCAAAAAAGTTATGCGTTTTCATTAGATTGGAATGATTATGCGGACAAAGAAGCTGCTATTAATTGTGAGGATTTTTTCTATTCAATGAAATATAATAAAGTGTACACCACATCACAATTCATTGAAGATTATAGAAAAGGTACAGGACGTGCAAGATTCTTAGGAGTAAAAGAAATTCTCGATAGGTCATGTGAATCTGAAAATAATAAATTTCCAGTAAACGATGGAGTTAGAAATTTTGATGCGATATATTTTGTATTTAATATTTTATTCACAATTCTTCAAGTTCCTCTTATTGTAATCGCATTTATTTATAGTGCATTTGTTGGTATATATCCGTTTGTTAAAAATGTTATTCCTTATGTTTTTTTATCTATTGCGGGATACCAAGTTGCTGCCAATACCACAGGTTTAGTTGCTGCAATATCAACAGGGGCTTGGGGTGCAATAATTTTATCTACATTATTTTTAATTGCTTGGGGTTTAGTGGGTTACTTAATTGTCAGTAATTTCAGAAAGTTACAAAACTTAACACTATATGCTATCCCATTACCAAATTATACATATCCTGACTGTAATGCTTGTGATTGTGGCCCAAGACCGGTAGTCAATTCGTTAGAACCAATAGAAGTTTCAAATACTTCAATTTTGGCTAATACAAATCAATACACTATGTATAATGGTCTACGAGTTGTTGATAATGATGGTGCAGTAGACCAGCCATGGGTTGATAAATTTGGTTATGGATTTCAGACAACAATGGCGGGTAATCCATTTACGGGTAAAACAGATGGTACGTACAATGTTGATATGGATAGAGGTTTAAGAACACCATATTTAAAAGGTTCCGCACAAAACCCATTTACTAATTATAATAACTGGTCTTGGGATATACCATTATCAGAAAGAATGAATTTATTTAATGTTAAGGCTAAATTCCATGATAATGGTGGATATAACCAAATGAAAGTAACTTTTGGGTATACTAATCCGTCAAATACTTCACAATTTCACTATGATAATTTATTAGTGTTGCTTGTTGACCCTGGTACTATGGCAAATTTACCAATTGGTCAATTATTAAGTTTTCAGAATCCAAACACATCTAAAGACCCTAACTTAACAGGTCAAACTACAGAAAATGGTTTTGGAAATTTTGCAACTACCGCTAGTACAAACGTTGGTAATATTTCTATTGTAGTAAATTCAATGGACCCAAATAACGTAGGTGCTAATAAAACAGCTACATATGTAATTACAGGTTCAACTGAAACAGCTAAACAGTACGTATATCCCTCTGATGTTGAATACTTTCAAATAATAACAGGACATACTGTTGAACAGTTTCAACAAATTTGTAGTCCCGTCGTACAACCAACAAATACTTATATTACACCAAATAATACTTTGTTACAAAGATTTTTATTTGGGTACCAAAGAATTAAAAAGGGTGGTGGTGCAAACCCTGACATTTATCCTGATGATAGTGGATGGGAAACTACAGGACCAAATATTAAATTAGTACAAGATTATAAAAATCACGAAATAATCTTCTTAGTTCGAGGAGTAGACCCTAACTCAGATAAGCAAGATGTTCAATATGATGTATCAAAATTTTATGGATATAATTCATTTGGAAATCAAATTATCAGAGGTTCTTATTTACTAAACATTCCAATTCAAAAATATCAAAATAATACTGATTGGAGAATTCCAAGACATGACCAATTTTCAAATAATGGCTCAACAAATTTAAATCAAAATATTTTTTACCCTTCTTACAATTTTACGGTATCAAATTATCTTGGTTCGTGGAATACTAAAAACCAGCTTTACTATTCAGCTTTAGACCAAGTAAATCGTAGGTGGGATATTAACAAGCCAAATACTGGACAAGGATTTGTAAATGCTGGATATAATCAAGCGGTTGCTGCCGGTGGTAGTAATTGGAACCGAATGGTAAACAATGGTAATACTAAAGATGGGTTCAAGAATGGGTACTTGGCAAATGAAGTAGTTGAGGGTGGTACATATATGGCTGCCGATGGTACATCTCAAATAGGGTATGACTTTACAAATTACTCACCAATTTATTTTAATGGACCAGCACCTGCGATGTCAATGTCAAATAGTAGTCGTTTGGTTATGAGAACTGACCGTTTACCATCATCAGATGCGTTAGATGGTAGACTTGTTTTACATCAAAATTCTAATTTTTCGCTTTATTCGATTGTAGGGCCTAATGAAATCCAAGGTATTTCAGGAAGTTATAGTACGGGTACTGATAATTTTTCAGACCCCGCAGATGATTACTTAGAAGATATCGGTGGTAGTTTGGCGGTTAAGATACAACAGACATTCTCTTGTGAGGGTATAGTACCTCTTAAATGTTACTCGGGTGATGGTGAAAATATTGGGGTAAAAGATTTGAACGATGATTGTTACTATTACAACAGAGAAGACGATTTAAGAAACATTTATGGTGGTTGTTATTACTTAGTACAGGAACCTTTTAAATTTAAAAAAGATTTACAGTTATTTACCGAGTGGAAGGCAAGATTTAGATTCAACTTTGCACTTTGTAGGAATGTAATATCACTGACATTTGTAAACAATTGGATTAATGGTTCATTATACATGTACTCATTCCAAAAAGATAGTTTATATCTATCACCATTATCGGCATCCACTTTTAATAGTGACGTGACTTATAGATACTGTACAGATACCATTGTTTTTAAAGAAACAAATAATTCATTTTTTTATAGAAGTTCGCCATATAATGGTAATATATTTGTTGGTAAACTACCACCAAGAAGATTAGACGGGACTCAATATCCTGATAGTGCGGCGTTGAATAAAAGGTTGTTGGGTAGTCCAACAACTATTATTGATTTAGGTCCTCGTGACCAATTTGTTAGGGAAATTTCATTTAACCCTGATTATGAAGGATTTATTATAGATAAAATACCATCCACATCATATAACGACACATCTGATTTATTACAGTTATTTGTTATTAGTAGATTAACCGATTCAAATTTTTTGGAACAATTAATACAATCGGGTGATGCGTCAATTACTCAATTATTCTCAAGAACAAATAGTAGATTAGATGGTGATGTAACACAGTTATTAAGTATAAACTCAGAATTTGGTGTTAGTCCGTATTTGGGTGATAACTATTCACAGAGTCAAATAAAATATTATATGACAGGTCAAGGTCCTGTTTTGGGTGTTTTCTTTTCGGCTAACACAGAAAACCGAGACCTAATTACACCGGGTAGAACAACCTTTGAAGATAATACAATAATTTATTTGACTAACTATTATGGTTTTGAAGACCAAGAAGTACCATATTGGCCTTGGCAAATTAAAAATAATGGTAATTTAATTTTTGGTTCACAAACAAATGATTGGGAAGTTAAAAATACTATTCCATCTACAATATATTCTTACAAATATCAGTCAATTGATAGACTTTTGGGTGGTAATATAGCGTCAGGACAACCAACATTTGATTCCGATGTAACTACACCAACTTTTGAAAAACCTGGTTTTATTTATAATTCACAATCAACAGGTGGAATAAATCCTACCATTACACCAAATTCTTTTATATTTCCACCACCACCAGCGATAGGTGTTGGTTCACCGTATCATTTTTATTTTGGATTAAGACTCGGAAAATCTGCAATGAATAAGTACATAAACAAATATATATTCAATGAGGAACCATTATGAGTTTAGGTGAAGTTAGAATATTAAGAAATCAGAATCGATTCAAGGGTGCACCTGAACAAGATTACTTGATACAAGTACCCTTAGAGTCTCAGGGTAGAGAAATCATTGAAGGTGACAGGAATGTTTATCTATCACAAACAAGTCAGTTTGAGGAGGAAAGACAATCTAGTAACAATTTCAGACTTGGTGGAAAAATTGTAAATATTTTTGATAATGGTGTAAGTGGTTTTACTTCGTATGTTCCGTTTGGAAATAATTTGTTTTACATTAACGGTGTAGATGCAAAAATAATTAATGCGAATCAGAACCCACCACAAATAAATGCGTGGAAGGGATATGTTCAATTTGATGAGTTTACATTCTACAGAACCACAGGAATTTCTGGTCACATACCATTTTACAATAAAAGTGCATCAACATACAATTGGAACATTTATGTTTCATATCCAATAAGTGGGGATAGTCAACAACAAATGAGATATGAAAATACTCAGTTTTCTGCGGTTACATATTTTCAGGCTGGTGACGGAGTTCCATTTGTTATACAGAATACAAACCCTGACGGTAAATCATTAGTTACTTTCTACTGTGGAGTACCTCACAATTTACAAGTTGGAGAATTTGTTGAATTATCTATAACTTCTAACGGAACCAATTATTTCCAAGTCGAATCTTTAGGGGACCAATATTTTGGTTCTGATGAAAAAATATTTTCAATTTATAATATTGGGTACACCGCATTAACAAATAATATTACCGGTACATTTAAAAGGGTTTTAGATATAAATAATACGGGTGAAACTACCTCACAATATTATATAAGACGCCACAAAATTTTAACATCTGAATCGGATTACGACCTAACAAAATTAGGGTTTGAAAACAACGCCTTTAATAATAAAAAACAACTTGAATATTCTGCATTGACACCGAATGGTGTATCTCGTGTTTCAGTTAAAGATGGAAGTCAAACTTGTGGATTCTCAATTACAAAAGACATTGATACATCATTACTATTGGACAATCAAGGTAGACCTCTATCAGAATTATTTATAACAATTATAGAAAAAGGGTATATGGGATATTTTAACAAACCATATTCAAATGGATATCCTGGTCTTTTAATAGGATGGGATATGAACTTTCTTGATGGTAAAGATGATTTATGGTGGGACAACTCAAGTCCAACAAATAAAGACTTGGGATTAAAAACCGCATCATACAATTTTTCAGGAAGAACTTTTTATTATAATGATTCTTTAAATGTTGGTGATATTATATCAGGTGATTTTTGTGAATGGAATGATTTTTCAATGACAGAAACCGTGTTATCAAATATGACACATAAGTTTTCATATAATCCATTGATTTTTACAAACTCTTCACCTTTAAATTTAGAATCAGGTTATTATTATCAGCCACATTTTTCAGTACCGATTAGAGCATTTTCAACATACATTGAGGTTGGTGATAAAGATGATGTTGATTTTATTCCTGATTGGGCTTTTTATTCTGAAAGTGAAAGACAATGGAGATGGAGGGATTTATATCCTTATGGTTATATCGATACGGAAGGTGTTGGGATTGACTCACCATTTTTAAATGATGCTCATTATCCGTTTAGTGAAATACTGTTTTTACAAGTTCCGACTTCGTTCTATAGAAACATAAACAGACCTTTGGTTGAATATATTGTAGACCCTTTCATCGATGGATGTGAATAAATTTAGATTACCGAACATAATCAAGGATAAGCAAATCAACATACCGATTGAGCTTACTTGGGACAATGCTGGTAGAAGTGACGGTTTGGATGAATACGAAGCTGACGTATTAGAAAAGATTATAAATCCTACTGAGGATTTTGAAGTGACAAGATACGGACATGTTCCGTACAGTGGTGGACTTACATCAACTAACTACGAGTTTTATTTTTTACCACCGTTATATCAAGTAACCGCAGCAACATCAACAGATTGGGTTTGTAGTTATACTGCTGAAACATTTACCGTTTCTGAAATATATTATTTCTCGGCAGCATTCCAAAGAAGTTTCTTTAAAATTGATTTGTACAATACTCCACGTTCCGAAGACCAAAAAATAATGGCAACTATTATTGTTCCAACACAACAAGGTAATGAACAAAGTGCGTTACTTGGTACAGGATTGACGGCACAAAATATTAATATCAATAAGCCATCATTTACGTTGGATTATGTTGGTGACAAAGAAGGATACTTTGTTTATTGGTTAAAAAACCCAACATATGTTAATACAACAAGATTTTATATGTCAGTAAAATTCTTCAATGCCAAAACTGGTGACTTCACAAGAATGATGATTGAACCTCAAAGTAATGTTCCACAGACATTTAATTTTGATAAGTCTAAATATTTTTATTACGTAGTCGACATAGATTATGTTAATTATGAATATATAGTAACAACACAGAACGGTGTGAGAATTGGAACCCAAGGAAACCCCATAAAATGGTATGAATATATTAATCCCTAATGAATAGTGAAATTTATAAGATAAGAATATCACCTGAGGTGTTAAGTACCGATATCGTTTCTGAAACATATCAGACAAATACTTTTGGTGTGTATTCTGCAATGACAAGTGTTTTATCGGGGGGAACAAATGGTAGTAGTTTACTTACAGGTTTGACTATTGATGTTGTATTTCAAAATAGTTTTAATGATTTAGGTTTTTATACTCCTTTTGATGGTTTTATTTTACAGAAAGAAGTTGTTAATAATTTTATCTTTTCAGCCTCTACTGGTTCACCATATACCGTATTGGTTTACAACACATCTGACATTGAATTTAGAAAGTTTTTATCGTTATCTAATTACATATTAAATTGGGGGGATGGTTCATCCGTCCAACTTCTAAATGAAACTGCTCCACAATATTTGTCACACACGTATTCATTTGCTGGTGACTTTGAAATTAGTTTAACACAGAACAATCCGTGGGGTACGACTAGAGTAACAAAAACTTTACCTGTCCCTGTAACAGGTACGACAATACCTAACCCACAAGGTACGTGTACTTTTACACAGTCAGGTGGTAATTGGTCAGGTATACCAATTAACGCCAATTTTATTTTTACGGGTGATTCAGAAAACACTGTTGAAGCTCAAGTATCAAGTACTTGGACAACAGTACCATTTACCGTTTCAGGATTTACTAAATCTCAAATTACTGATTTAAAAAATTACGGTTCAATAAAATATGCAACCAATGTCCCAATATTTAAAAACGGACAGGTGTTTGGTGTTATTAATGAAATGAGTACATCATATACTGCGTATACAATTAATGATGTGGACTACTATGATTATCCTGATGGGTCTACAGTTTTCTTTACACAATCATCAGGATTAACATCAAATGATATAGTCGCAAGTGCGATTGCAAAACAAGAAGTTTTACTCGATATAGTTTCTTCTCCAGAAATCCAAACTGAAATATTTATTGATAGGGGTAAGATTTCGGCATTCGAAGGACTACAACGACTTGGAGAGGTCGATAACTTAGGAGACTTAGCTCGATACGGCTACGGCTTCTTCAAGATTAATACAACAATATAAGAAAATGGCACTCGGAACCTATGGAATAACAAGACCCGCAGATATGTCTCCCGAAGATGTGGAGATAATCATGAATTACACACCAAGTAGAGATGTGACCCAAAATTTCGTCTTAAAGAAATTAGACGCAGCCTCATTACTAACACCATATTTCAACAACAATGAAACGGGTGGTAATGTAAATGAAATTTTAGGTGGTCTCTATAATCTACAATTACCTGCAGCTGAATTTAATGCACTTGGAATTTACACTTTGTACATCAGACCTGCAGAAATAAGAACAAACATTACCGATTGTGGTATCTTATCTGCGTTACCAAACGTAAAAGGTATCATTATAGATTTGAATAATGTTGACCCACAATATAGAAACAAATTTGTAAACCAAGGACTTGTTGGTTTTAGGGTTGAATACTTAAATGAAGATGGTTCAAAGATTCCAAATTTCTTTAGAATCATTACATCTTCTTTTTATTGTGAACCTGTTACTACAAACTTGGTAAACACACAACAAAAACAAATTAGATATAGATATGTAGAGTCTGGCAGTGATTTATTGTTCTGTACTTTATCACCATCAAGTGCTCCATCTAACAAACCATCGGCAACACCATTTATTGGTCAACCAAATCAGAATATTATTATTACTAACACATATTTCAATCCTGTCACTGTTGAAATTGAAATGGCTCAGTACGATATTGATACATTGGCAATTGCTCTTTACGGTAATCAGACTAAGAGTATTGAAGACGGTATCTACACTCTTTACGATACTAACAATAATATCTTCGAACAGTACAACTTGTTTGAAGTACGTGATGAGTTCAACAACCTTCTTTATGAGGTTCGTCAAAATAGAGGTGATAACATCGACTTTAGTAAAAACTTCAATAGTATTATTCAATAATGGCGAATTCTCTAAAATATAGGTATCCACCAGCACCGAACTCAGGTGACCAAACATTCTCTCCCGATTTAGTTGGTTTTCAACTTGTTAATGGGGGTGGATTAACTCAGGCGAATTTTGAGTTTACAACTTCTGTTGTTGAAAAAGTTAACAGAAGATTTGATATTGGTGTATTCTCGGACCCTTTTACTTTAGATACGTTAAACATTGATAATATTGAACAATCAAGGGCAATATTAGCAAAACAATACTCAGTTTATCCTAATTACGACATTTCAAATGTAACTAACTTTTCTTTATATGGTTCGTTAGCAAAAAGACTTGAGGTATCAATTATTAAAATTATTAACTATTTTCCCGCTGGGTTAGTGGTTGATAAAATTTATTATGATTATACCACAGCCAACACTGCAAATAATATTTCTTTTGATGTTGTTGAAAATGAAACAACATTTGATATAGATGTAACAAGATTTAAAAATCCGTTTGATATAGATTATTCTACAAATGCTGATAGAAACTTATCTGTTAGACCATTTGAGTTTTCACCACTTAGAAATTTTACAAGAGAATATCTAAAATATGCGTTGTTTATTAGTGGAAATTTTGAGACGGAGTATAAAGTAATAGATTTTACACCATCATCATCTTTAAGTGCGGGTACAATACAAATTGTTGTTGAAGGTAATCCATTCTCAGGTAATTCATCATCAACTTTACCAATAGTATTAAGACCTAATTTATTTGAAACTGAAGTTGCCTTTGATGAACCATTTGATGAGGTTGAGAAATTCCTTCTCAACAGAATGGTTACACCAAGATACACCGCATATTTCAAATACCCAAGAGAAAACGACAACGGACAAACTTATATTGCTAACCAAACGGTTACTTGGCCTTTAGACGGTACTTGGAATTTGGATATTAGAAATAGAGCATTTGACAGTTATCTTGAACAAGTTAATGAGGTGGCGGTTGCTTTGGACAGCTTCAAGACAAATCTTATTAGTAGATTTTTGATTACTGGTTCATTTAAAGAATTTGATACTGAAGACCAAAGAGTTGAAAAAGTAATTCAAATTTATGGTAGGGCTTACGATGAGACTAAAAAGTTTATCGACGCTTTGGCATACATCACTTCAGTAAATTACGTACCGAAAGATGATATTCCTTCACAACTTCTTGTAAACTTGGCATACACTTTAGGTTACCAAGTTAATATTTCGCCAATTACGAATGATGATTTCTTAACTTCAGTTTTTGGTACGAAGAATGAATCAATATATCCAGGTATGACAAGAGATTTAACTCCAAGTGAGTTGAACTATGAATACTACAGAAAACTTATTATAAATTCAGGTTGGTTATTTAGGTCCAAAGGTACCAGAAAATCCGTTGAATTTATTATGAGAATGGTCGGAGCTCCACAAGCTCTTGTTGAGTTCAATGAAACCATTTATTTAGCCGATTCAAAAATTAACATGACACAGTTCACTGAACAATTTGTTCAGCTAACGGGTGGAACCTACAGTCAGGTTGTACCAATCTTAGACCCTGAAGATACATACAAAATTCAAGGAGTGACTTATACAGGATTTACTGTTGATTACGAAATTGAAGATGTTGATTTTGAAAGAGAAAATTATCCTGTTGATGAACAAGGTTATCCAAAAGCGCCAATCAATGGTGATAGTTACTTCTTTGAAAAAGGTTCAGGTTGGTTTGAACAAACACCAAAACACAGAGCCGAGCAAGATACGATTGTAACTGAGTCAACATTTACAGGTCAAAACCCAAATGTTCAAACAGTTCTCCAACCTTACACATACGGACAAAAATATTTTGATAGATTCAGAAGTTTCCCTTACATGACACTTGGTTTTGATTTAACTCAAACTATTGATAACAAAAAGTCGTGGACTGATTATGAAATTGGTTTGAGAAAAACACAAGGTGGATTCAATGCCTATTATGCAGTTTCGAATGAAAAATTAGTTTTAAATGCCAAAAACGTAGACTTGTTCATGAATATGGGACAAGGTCTTGAATATGATGTTTGGGATATGAGTAGAAAATATAACTACCCAATTCCGGCATCGGGATTAACTACAGGACAAGGTGGTATCGATAACACGGTCATTCAACCAAATCCAAAACAAAAGACATTCTTTGAATTTGCTCAGACGTTTTGGAAGAACATGATTAATGTTAGAAACAGACAGACAATTAATGATGGTAAGGGTGGAGGATATCCTACACTTCAACAAATTTATTGGAACTATCTTCAGTCAGACCAAACAGTAAACATACCGTCTAACCAATACACATACCAAAAGATGATTGATTTCACTTTAGGTCTTGGAAACTATTGGGTTCGTTTGGTTGAACAAATGATTCCGGCATCTACACTTTGGAACACGGGTACTCGTTTTGAAAACTCACAGTTCCACAGACAGAAAGTTGTTTGGAGAAGACAAAGAGGTTGTGAAATTGTTCCAGTACCTTGTATTCCATGTACATTGGAAGGTCAACTTTTTGGTTACGATTGTATCGACCAAACACTTCAGTGTGGTATTTATCCATGGACAGAATCCACATCCGAAACTTCAGGTAGTACTTTCCAACAAGTGTTATACAATCAAATTAACAGTTTGATTGGATTAAGTGGTTTTACTACAAGTCAATGTGATTTAAATTCTGTAACATCTATTTGGTATACAGATTTGAGATTAGATAACGACATATTAGTTCAAGAACCTTTTTTTACGGGATACACAGCAACCGACGCACCAACCAATCAACAATGGATTGATGGATTAAATTCTAATTTTTCTGATTTATATGTGTGGGGATTAAACTATTCTATAACTAACGGAGTAATTACTGTAAGTAACACGGGATGTATGGCAGACTTTACAGATAAAACTCTACAATTAAATGTGGGGATTAATATAACAATATATTGTAGTTAATGGCTTGTCGTAATTTAGG
>Ga0192647_100525_pt1 | contig 26925 bp, 18 predicted proteins | sample LauGreFa1BDMLBSN_2_FD_133046 | JGI IMG/M metagenome (GOLD analysis project Ga0192647, IMG submission 133046) | Freshwater lake microbial communities from Lake Michigan, USA - Fa13.BD.MLB.SN - reassembly | ecosystem: Environmental > Aquatic > Freshwater > Lake | place: Lake Michigan, USA... | reverse complement strand
CGGAGCGGGGATGGTGTAGAAGCCGACGTTGAAGGTCGACTCCGCATCGCCGGCCGAGCTGGCCTGCGCGGTGGACGAGATGATCAGGCGGTACGTGCGGTCGGCAAGCAGGCTGACGTTGCCCTGGCCGACGAAGCTCCGGTCCTGGTTGATCAGGGTGCTTCCGCCGGTGACGTCCTCGAGGCGGACGCTGACAGCGCCCGCATTGGTGCCGCCGAACTCTGCCGCATTCAGGTTCATGGACCAGCGGATCGTCTCGCTGGCGCTGACGCTGAAGGTCACGGTCGCATTGCTGCGGCCCGAGAGGCCGAAGCCGCCGCCCTGCGTCACGGTCACGCCGCCGACGAAGGTCATGCGCGACGAGAGCAGGTTGGAGCCCTGGTTGGCAACGGTGGTGAAGTCGTTGCCGAGGTCGCTGGCATCGCCATTGAACGACCCGGAGGTGGCCGAGGTGGTGAAGGACTGCGGGATGGTCGACCCGTTCACGACGGTGGTCTCCCGGAACGCAGACGAGACGACGAAGGCTGCATCAGCGGCCTGCACGGACGCCAACGAAGCAACCGCGAGCGCGGTCAAGCGGATCGAGCACTGCATGTTTGGGGGTTCCTTTCCCACCAAGTCCAGCCAGCACAACGTGGCCAGACCGATAACAACTTCTCCCTCCACGACCCCTGTGATCGTGGTGAATTGCGAATGTGCCACGGTCGGGCGCAACTGCAAACACAACCCGCGCCGATTTTGACGGTCTTCACACACGGAGGCCCCCGTTCCCACCGCTTATGTACCTTTCACCCCCCATGCCGCGCCCCCAGCTGCCCATCCTGCAGTTCGTCGCCGACAACTACCGGAACTTCAACTCGCGCGCCACGCGCGATGCGCTCTACGCGTACTGGGACCACATCCAGGCAGGCGGGCGCATGTACTGGGCCGTCGCGGGCGCCATGAGCAGCGCGCAGCTCGGCATCTCGCTCGCGCCGGCGATCCGCGCGGGGCTGGTGCACGGCCTCTCGGTCACGGGCGCCAACCTCGAGGAGTCGCTCTTCCGGCTGGTGGCGCACGACAGCTACAAGGACTTCCCCGAGTACCGCTACTTCACCAAGCAGGACGACACGCGCATCCTCAAGCAGCGCATGCGCCGCGTGACCGACACCAGCATCCCCGAGGACGAGGCCTTCCGCGCCGTCGAGAAGGTGCTGGTGCCCATGTGGGAGCGTGCGGGCAAGGACGGCACCCGCCGCTTCTGGCACGAGTACTTCTACGACCTGGTGCTGTCGCTTCCGCGCTCGAAGTTCGAGGGGAACCCCGACGAGTGCTGGCTGCTCGCCGCCGCCAAGGCGCGCCTGCCGATGGTGGTGCCCGGCCACGAGGACTCGACCTTCGGCAACATCTTCGCGTCGCACGTGAAGCACGGCGACTTCCCCGCCTCGATCGCCAAGAGCGGCATCGAGTACATGGCGCAGTTCTACGACGACTACGGCCGCCTCTCGCAGGGCAAGGGCATCGGCTTCTTCCAGATCGGCGGCGGCATCGCCGGCGACTTCCCGATCTGCGTGGTGCCGAGCATCAAGTACGACCTGCAGAAGCCGGTGAAGCCCTGGGCGTACTTCTGCCAGATCTCCGACAGCACCACCAGCTACGGCAGCTACTCCGGCGCCACGCCCAACGAGAAGATCACCTGGGACAAGCTGACCGAGAGGACGCCGATGTTCGTGGTCGAGAGCGACGCCACCATCGTGGCCCCCCTGATGCTGCAGGCGCTGCTCGAGGCCAGGCGCGACCCGAAGGCCGCCGACCGCATCATCAAGGCCTCGCGCGCCGAGACGCGCAGGTCGCTCGCAAGGGCCCGCTGACCGGGGCGCCCGTCGATGAGGCAGCGCCGAGTCGACGAGCTGATGGATGACCCCGCGCTCGCCCCGGCGGAGCACGACCGTGCCCTTGCCGGGCTGTGCAGGCTGAATGCGCTCTCGCGGAGCCACCGCCTGCTGCTGCCCGGGGTGCTGCGCGCGGTGCGCCGCGCAAGCCTGCGCGAGGTGACCATCCTCGACGTGGCGACCGGCGCAGCGGACGGCCCGGTGCGCATCGCCCGGCACCTTGCGCGCCACGGCGTGCGCACGCGCCTGTTGCTCGCCGACGCAAGCGCGCATGCCCTGGCCATCGCCGCGGAGCGGGCACGCGCCGCAGGCATCGATGCCGAGCCGCTGCGCTGCGATGCCGTCGCCGCACCCATCCCCGCGCGTGCCGACATCGTCACCTGCTCGCTCTTCGTGCACCACCTCGACCGCGCCGACGCCGTGCGCATGCTCGGCCACCTGCGCGATGCCGCACGGCACGCGGTGGCCGTCGCCGACCTCGACCGCTCGCGCACCGGACTTGCGCTTGCATGGGCCGCGTCGCGCATCGCCAGCCGGTCGCCCGTGGTGCACTTCGATGCGCCGGCGAGCGTGCACGCCGCCTACACCGCGGACGAGGCGCGCACGCTCGCGCACGAGGCAGGCATGGCGGGCGCCTCCGTCGTTCGCCGCTGGCCGTGCCGGTGGACCATCGAATGGGGCCGTGCATGACCGAGGCACGCTTCGACGTCGCGGTGATCGGCGCCGGGCCCGCAGGCTCGTGCGCCGCGATCGCGGCGCGCCGCGCGGGTGCCCGCGTGCTGCTCGTGGACCGTGCGGAGTTCCCGCGTGCCAAGGCATGCGGCTGCTGCCTCTCGCCGCAGGCCATCGCCGCGATCGATGCGCTCGACGTGGGCTTCGTGCTCGCGAATGCCCTGCCGCTGCGCACGGTCCGCCTCTCGAGCCGCGGACGCGAGGCACGCTTCACGCGCGACGCCGGCGTGGCGATCGGGCGCGACGTGCTCGACTGCCGGCTTGCGGCGGCCGCACGCGACCGAGGCGCGTACGTGCGCCTTGGGACCGCGGCGCGCCTCGTGGCTCCGGGCGTCATCGAGCTCGGCGATGCCCGGGAGCGCGTCAGCGCGGCCGTGGTGGTCGCTGCCGACGGGATCGCGGGCTCCTCGCTCGCGGGCGACGACACTTCCGAGTGGAACGTCGCGCCGGAAAGCCGCATCGGCTTCGGCGCGACCGTCCCGACCGGCGCGGTCGACTGCGCCGGGGGCGAGATACGGATGCATGTCGACCGCTCCGGCTATGTTGGCGCCGTGGCGCTTCCTGACGGAACGATCGACATCGCGGGCGCCGTGCTGCCGGAGGCGGTTCGCGCCCACGGCGGCCCGGCGGAGAGCGCACTCCGGATCCTTGCGGGTGCCGTGGTCGACCCTTCAGCACTCCGCGCCGCGCGCTGGCGCGGCACCCCGCCGCTCACGCGCCGACGACGAACCGTCGCCGGCCCCGGGCTCCTCCTCGCGGGCGATGCCGCGGGCTACGTCGAGCCCTTCACGGGCGAGGGAATCGGCTGGGCCGCCGCCACCGGCGCCGCCGCGGGACACCTGGCCGCGGGCATCGCACGAGGCGGGTCGTCGGAACGCGACTGGCCCGCGATCCACGCCGCCATCGCGCGTCGCTCCGCGGCCCGCTGCAGGGCCATCGCACTGCTCCTGCGCAGCCCAGCCGCGGTGCAGGCGTGCATCGCGCTCGGAAGACTGGCGCCGTCGGCGCTTGCGGGCGCCGCCTCCCGCATCGGCCGGCCGGCCGCCGCGGAAGGGGCCCGGACATGATGCCTGACCGTGCACAGCCTGCCATCCGGTCGATCGGCGTTGCCGTGCCGCCAGGCGAACTGACGGTCGAATCGTGGCTCCACGTCGCCGACCGCATCACGCCGGCCGATGTCGACCGCGGCGTCCTGCGGCGCCTCGCCGAGCGAAGCGGCATCGAACGGCGGCGCTGCGTGACCTCGGTCGACCCGGAGGGCGGCCTCTTCCCGGGCGCCGATGCACCGGAGCCCGGCACCGAGGTGCGCATGCGCACCTGGTCGCGCTGGGCGCGCGAGCTGTCGCTTTCCTCGGCGCGCGATGCGATGTCCGCGAGCGGCCACTCGCCGTGCGATGTCACGCATATCATCACCGCATCCTGCACCGGCTTCGAGTCGCCGGGGATCGACGCGCACCTGATCGAGTCGCTCGGCATCGCACCGGGTTGCAGGCGCACGAACGTGGGATTCATGGGCTGCCATGCCGCGGTGAACGCGCTTGCGTGCGCGCGCGACTCCGTGCGTGCGGACCCGGACGCGGTGGTCCTCGTGGCGTGCACCGAGATCTCCTCGGCGCACTTCCAGCGCAGCGGCCGCCTCGACCGGATCGTCGCCAACACGCTTTTCGCCGACGGCTCGGCCGCGGCGGTGGTCTCCGCGGGACGTACCGGCGACCCGCTGCTTGCCGGCACGCACTCGACGCTCATCCCGGGCAGCGCCGCGGAGATGGCCTGGACGGTGGGCGACCATGGCTTCGAGATGTCGCTCGGCGCGCGCGTCCCGGACATCCTCGGCGGGCGCATCCGCGCATGGGTCGGGGGGTCGCTCGCGGATCACGGCCTCGCGATCGGCGACATCGGCGGCTGGGCCATCCACCCCGGCGGGCCCCGCGTGATCGATGCGGTCCGCGACGCGCTCGGCCTCGACGAGCGTGCGGCAGCGCACAGCCGAGGCGTGCTGCGCGACCATGGCAACATGTCGAGCGCGACGCTGCTCTTCATCCTGCGCGCCCTTGCGCAGGCAGGCGTGCCGCGTCCGTGGGCGGGCCTCGCGTTCGGCCCAGGCCTTGCCGGCGAGCTCGTCGTCATTCGCTGATGCGCGCCGCCGCGGCATGCCGCCTGCGAACGCGTTGCACCCAGAGGTAGCCGGGAACGTTGATCGCCGAGACCGCGATCACCCAGCATGTGGCCGATGCCGCCGCGACGTGCATGCGCGGGAAGAGGACGGCCGCCAGCAGCGCGTATGCGCCGACGCTCATGGTGCCGAGCATCAGCGGGCCCACGGCACCGGTCGGCACCTGCGCGCCCTGCGAGATCCACGTTGCCACCATGATGGTGGTGAAGATCGCGGGAAACACCGACGCGATGCCGCCGGCCACGGGCATGCCGGACCGCGCGAGCGCCATGGCCAGCCCGATGGCCACCGCCGCCGCCAGGCCGCGCAGCACGAGCGTGGCCGCGCCAACGCCGCGCCCGCCGCGCGGCGCCGGATGCGGCACCCGGTTGGCGAGCACCGCGACCACCAGCCCCGCCGCGAACGCCGACGCCCCGAGCACCGCCGATGCCGCGGGCGACGGCGCCAGCGCGCGCTCCGCGGCCACCACCGCCGCGGCAGCCGCAAGCCAGGCTCCGAGCGAAACGCACACCGTCTTCCCGAGCAGCCAGCGGTGCGATCGCATGCCGAGCCGCGCAGGCACGACGCGCCAGAGGAGGAGGTACGCCGCATTCAGGAGGATGCCCAGCGGCACGAAGCACATTGCGTGCACGAAGGCCGCGTCGTCCGCCGAGCCGGCGCGGATTCCGATGGCCGCAGGAACGATGGTCGTCGGCACGCTGGAGAAGATGCCGCCCGCCACGCCGCCGAGCCGCTCCACCGCGACCGTGGCCAGCACCGCCACCGCGCCGGCGCCGAGCGCAGGCAGCACGACGTCCAGGATCAGCGGGATCTCCGGCTCCATGGGGAGCGGGGACGCTACTTCGATTCGGCGTCGTCGTCCTTCTTTGGGGCCTTCGCAGGCTCCTTGTCCGCCACCACCGGCGGGAAGCCGTTGAGCTGCCGCCATGCCTCCTGCCACACCGGGACGGTGCGCAGGAGCACCCATGACTTGGCGCGCACGCCCTGGCGCAGGTACTGGGGACCGGGCCACGGCTCGTCGCCGGGGTCGGCCATCACGATGATCCTGAACTGGCCCTTCCCGTCGTCGGTGGCATCGACCGTCATCACCTCGCCGCCGAAGGTGCCCACCGCAACGCTCGGCCAGCCGACGAACTGGATGGCCGGCCAGCCCTCGAACTGCAGGCGCACGCGGCTGCCGGCGATGAAGCTGCCGTCGTCCCGCACCTCGCGCGCGCGCACGAGCGGCATGTCCATGCCGTCGATCCACGCCTCGACGAAGCGCGCCTCGGTGTCGGGGATCACCACGCAGATGGAGGACCCGGGCTTGAGGTACGAACCCTCAGTCACGGCCACGCTCAGGACGATGCCGTCGCGCGGCGCGGTCACCACTTGCTGCGCGTTCTTGCTGATCAGGATGTCCGCCGCCGCGACGTCGCGGTCCGCGGAGGCGACGTCCGACTCCGCGCTCCGGCGGCTGGCGCTGGTCGCGGAGATGGTGGCGTCGTAGTCGCGGCCAGTGCGCTCGAGGATGGCCTTGGCCGCGGCCAGGTTGGCGCGCGAGCTCTCGAACGCAAGGCGCGCCAGCTCGTAGTCGCGCCGCGAGACGTCGCCGGTCTCAACCAGCTGGCCCATGCGCCGCTCGTTGATCTGGTTGGTCTCGAAGACGAACTGCTCGGCGATCACGCGCTGCTGCGCGGCGTCGATGGCCTGCGTCTTGGCCAGTTCCTGGGCCGCGACCTGCGCGTTGAGGTCCTCGATGCGCTGCTGCGCGGCGGCGCGGCGGGCCACGGCGGCATCGTGCTGCAGCTGCAGGTTGGCGCGGAGGTTCGGGTCGTTGTCCTGGATCTCGGCGATCACGTCGCCCTGGCGCACGGACTGGTTCTCCACCACCAGCAGCCTGCGCACGCGGCCCTCGACCGGCGCCTCGATGTTCACGCGCCGGTCGAGCGGGTTGAACGCGATCACCCGGCCCGTACCGCGGACCGACTGCTGCCACGGAAGGAACACGCACCCGAGGACCACGGCAAGCGACGCGAGCGCGAGGAGCCGCGCGAGCATGCGGACGCCGCGGGTGCTGCCGGCCATGGCGATCGCCGGGAGCGGCGGCCCCGCGAGCGGCAATGCGGGGGCGTGGTCATGCATGACGGGCCTCCGGGCTCATGCCCACCTCGATGATGCGGCCGCACCGGCTTGCCACGCGGCGGTCGCGCGTGGCGACGATCACCGTCCACGGGTGCGGTGCATCGATGAGGACGCGCGCCAGCGCATCGAGGGTGCCCTCGTGCCCGTCGAGCAGTTCGTCGAGGAGCAGCAGGCGCGGCCGGTGCGCGATGGCGCGCGCGGCCAGGAGGCGGGCCCGCTGGCGCCCGGCGAGCGGCAGCCCGCCCGTGACGAGCGGGGTGGAGAGACCTTCGGGCAGCGCACGCACGGTGTCGAGCAACCCCACCTCGTCGATGGCACGCTGCACGTCCTTGACGGGCATGAGCGGAGACCCGAGCCGCACGTTCTCGGCGATGGTGCCGCTGATCAGGTCGGTGCTGCGGATGATGCAGGCCTGCGACCGCAATGACTCGAGGTCCCAGGCCTGCACCGGCAGGCCGTCGACGGAGACCTCGCCGGCAAGCGGGCGGCGCATGCCGAGGATCAGCTCGAGGGCGGAACTGGTGCCCGAGCCGCGGGACCCGAGGAGCGCCACGCGCTCGCCGGGCTCGACCGTGAACGAGAGGCCCTCGAACGCTGGCTGGCGGCCGAAGCGCGAGTACGCGAGGTCGCGCACCTCGACGCGCGCGCCCGCGGCGGGGCCGGGGGCGGACGCGACCGGGCGCTCGCCGCCGGTGCGCTCCATGCGCAGGTCCACGAGGTGCCCGAGCTTGTCCATCGCGGCGACCGCGTCGTACCAGGCCTCGAACTGCTTGCCCAGCTTGGAGATCGAGGCGACGATCGCTGAGACGATGATCTCGCTCGCGACCAGCTGCCCGAGCGTCAGCTGCTGGCTCAGCACCAGCCACCCGCCGACGCCGAGCAGCGCCGTGGCGGCGACCACCTCGAGCGCCAGCAGGCTGGCGATCTGGCGGAACAGGATCCTGAAGTGATCGCGGCGCGCCTCCAGGTACCCGCGCACCAGGTCGTCCGCGCGCGAGCGTGCGAGCGATGACCCGCCCGGGCCCTTGAAGACACGCGGATGCCGGGCGAGTTCCTCCAGCCAGTCCATCACCTCGTACTTGCGGCGCGACTCGCGCACGCTGGTGTCCACCGCGCGGCGGCCGCCGATGAGCACCACCGCCGCCACGGCCACCAGCAGCGCCAGCGAGAAGGCCAGCAGGAACGGGTGGTAGAAGGCGAGCACCGTCAGGCCGATGGCGGCACCCAGCACCAGGTTGATGCCGGTGAGGAGCAGCATCGATGCGCTCTTCTGGACGGTGACAACGTCGAGGAACCGGTTGACCAGCTCCGGGGCGTGCACGCCATCGATCGCCTCGAGGTCCACGGCGGGCAGCCGCGCGGAGATGTCCGAGGCCAGGCGCACGAAGATCCTGCGCTGGATGACCTCGGCCGCGAGGTGCTGCAGGCCGCGGAGCGCGGCCGCCACGGCGAGCGCGATGCACAGGACCGCGGCGATGGCCACCAGGCCCTGGAGGAACGCGCCGCTCTGGGTCCCGAAGCTCAGGTTGCTGACGAACGCGTTCACGGCGAGCGGCAGCGCCAGGTAGAGGAGGCCCGTGATGGCGCTGAAGACGGCGATGGCCCAGAGCTCCGGCGCCTCGGGCCGCATCAATGACAGCAGGCGGCGCACGGGCGAGACGGCGGCATGGCCCCCGTGATGCTCGGCGGCGGCGTGAAGCGATGCTGCGGCGTCCACCGGCCAGGTGGGCTGGACGATGGCGGCGTCGACGAAGTCCTCGCGGCCGCGCACGCCGAGCAGGTCCGCGAGCTCCGACCGCGACATGGCCTGCGCCCCGTCATCGGGATGCCCGCTCCGCCACACGCGCGGCGCGAAGAACCCGTGGCGCACGCAGAGCAGCCACTCGCCGGCCGACTCGCTCCAGGCGATGACCGGCATCGAGGCATCGGCAAGCCACGCCATGTCGGCCACGCGCATGCGACGCGGCAGCACGGACATGCCCGCGTGGCCCGCCGCCGACTCGACGGAGCGAAGCGGCTCGCGGGGGTCCCACCCGTCGAGGGCGTTGCGCACCGCCGACGGATCCGGCTCCACGGCCAGCACCCGCGACAGCTCGGAGAGCAGCCGGGCGGCATGGTCACGGCCTGCGATGGTTCGATCGGCGTGGTTCATTTCGGGAAACTGGCGGGCGAGAAATGATACGCAGCGACGCAAAGATCGGCCCCCGCCCGGAAGCAGCGCTTCCGGCGGGGGCCGAGAAGAGGGCATGGGAGGGTCCGGGTGGCTGGGACCTGCTCAGGCGTCCTCGTCCGCCTGGATGAACTCCGCGAAGTCGAACGTCTCGCGGTGGAGTTCCTCGCCGGTCTCGGCGTCGCGCACCACCATGTCCAGCGTGGTGTGCGTGACGAGGTCGAGGTCCTCGAGGCGCATGTCGTACTGGCCGACGCCCGTGGCCGGATCGACGATGAAGGGCACGGCGAACTCCTGCTTGCCAATCACAGCCCACAGCGTCTTGCCCTCCGGCGGTGCCAGTATGCCGCGCCAACGCAGGTCGCCGCGGTCGGCTCGGGCACTGAAGCGGTCGGCCGACACCACAATGCCCATCGACGGGTGCCAGTAGTCGGCGATCTCCAGCTCGATGCCGAAGATGACGTGATCGCTCACCATGTATCCGACGACGCTGACTTCCACGCCGTTGCCAAGCGCCTCCACCAGCACTTCCGGTGAGATGGTGGCGCCGCCCACGCCGATGGCATGCATCATGATGCGCGGGTCCGGGTTGAGGATCACCAGTGCGTCGTTCACCACGAATGAGGGCGGCAGCGTCGCTGAGCCCGCCTGGAACGACCGGATGCGGCCGATCGTCACGTTCTCGGCGAGTTCCACCACCAGGCCCGCATCGGGGATGCGGTACTCGTTTCCTGCGAGGTCCACGTAGATGTGGCCTGCGGACTTCAGGGTGCCGCCCGAATTGTGCGGGTAGCGCCAGTAGGTGCGAGGCGGCAGCTGGAACGGGTTGGTTGGGTACTGGCCCTGAGCGTTGCGGATGCCGATGCGGCCGAGGAAGTCGGCCGGCAGCACCTGCCGATGCGCAAGGAAGCAGTTGAGCGCGATGCGGAAGAAGTTGTCCTCGATCAGCCGCTGCGCATTCGGGTCGCGGTCGAGCAGGCCCACGGCAGCCGAGCGCGCCTCAGACGTGCTGAAAATCGATCGGACGGGACCCAGACGCCACGGACCGCAGGTCGGGCAGGGCGACAGGAACACCGCGTCGCGCGTCACGGCGAACGTGTCGCTCAGGCGGTCGAACCCCGCGACGTCGATCAACCCGAGCTGTGCGCCGTTGGCGGTGATGATCTCCGTTCCCTCGAGGCCGTACGGAACGCCGTTGATCGAAGCGGGCACGGTCACCACCTGCCCGATGGCGGTGAGGGTCTTGCCCGCGATGTCGATGTCCCAGAGCGGGGCCTCGGTGGCCCAGATCTCCAGGGGCACCTTCTGCTGGAGCACGGTGCCGTTTGCGAGGACGGCGGACTGGCCATGGGCAAGCACGGGGAATCCGGCGATGCCGATGGCGGCGGACAGGAGGAGCGAACGCATGGAGGGGACCTCTGTCAAAGGCTTGCGGCGATGGACGAACCACTCGTCCGCGGCGAAGCCAGGTGCGTGTGAGAAGCCAAGATCCCTGGATCGGTCGCCTGTATTGACGGAAACCGACCGGGCAACCCCTCACGCATGCTGTTTGCTTTCATGAGATTGCCAAACGCGAGAGCAACACCTGGTCCGGGAATGCGCACGCAACGGGCGCTGCGCAAAACATCCGTCCCCCGACGCGTGAGCGACGGGGGACGGAGGAGTGTGGCGCCGGCGTGGGGAACCCGCCGGCGGAGATGCGCAGTTCTTCAGGCCCGGCGGCGGGCCGAGCCCACCAGGCCCGCCGCGGCGAGGAGCGCGATGGCGCCCGGCGCGGGGACGATGGTGATCTGGTTCAGCTGGTACGAGCCCACCACGTCGGGTGCGCCGCCCAGGCCGTTGTTGAGGTACCCGAAGTTGATTGACATGGACACGATCTTCGAGAAGTCCACCGCTGTCGGAGTGGCGAACGGATCGTCCGGCGGCGCGAAGAACGCGAAGTCGGCGAAGTTCGCCAGCAGCGCACCGTCAAGACCGGTGAACGTCCCCTCCGCGGTGTTGCTGAAGAACATGTGGTTGGCGGAGACACCGAAGCGATCCGTCACCACGATGTCGATGGTCATGCCCTGGTAGTAGGGGTTACTGATGCCGGTCGCACCCGTGAGGGCGCCCTCCAGCCCGATGCCGTAGCCGTTGGACGAGAAGTCCATCCAGGACCCGACCTGCGCGGCGTAGCTGAGGCTGCTGCGGGCGACATCGACCTTTCCGCCGAAGCCGAACACCGCGGCGCCGATGGTGGTGTCGACAATGGTGTTGGCATACCGGGCAGCCTTCTGCTGGTCGGAGTAGAAGACGTCGCCGTAGCTCTGCCAGCCTGCGCGGGCCACGCGCGTGTTGCGGCTGCCCGCGACGGGGGCGATGCCGGCACTCGAAGCCGAGGTGTTCGGCACGGACTCGACCATGGTCTGCGAGATCGAGCCGCCCGCCAGGGCAACCTGCCCTGACGCATTGAACGAGTCGAAGACCAGGCCAGCATCGGCAGCGCCCGCAGGGAGCGCGGCCGCGGTGGCGGCGATGGTGAGGCGAGAAATGAACGAAACGGTGCGCATCTTGAACTCCTTGTCGATGGCGTGTGAAACGTGAAACTCCTGGCGCATGCGTCCGCGAGGTGGCTCCCGTCAGGAGCGTTTCTCTGCAGAAACTGCGCTTCGCTAGAGAAAACGAAATCTGGCGGCAGAACCCATCACAGTTCGTGAAACGGTGTACTTATCGGAGTTACTTGCAACGTCCTAGATAACACCACGCGCTGCAAAAACGCCGCGCGGGCGTGCTTTCGCAGCGCCCGCGCGTCGTCCTTGAATCCAGCCCCTACCGACACGCGTGCATCACGGGACGGTGCACGGCCCCCATCGAACGAGGAGCAGCCCGAGGTCGACGCCGTCCACCACGCCGTCGCGGCTGAGATCCGCGGCCAGCGCAGGGCCGGTCGACCCCCACTGCATGAGAAGTACCCCAAGGTCCTGGCCGTCGACGTAGCCGTCGGCCACGACGTCGCCCACGCACTGGCATGCATCGGGCACGCCGTTGCCGTCCTGATCGAGCGCCGGGTTCGCGGCGATCTCGCAGCTGTCCACGCGGCCGTTGCCGTCGCAGTCGGGCGGCGTGTTCGCCACGACGATCGCCTCGTCGAACGGGAGGAGCGGCGCGATGCATGAGGCTGCACGACCGAGCGCACCCACCGCCGGGATGTGCTCGCCGTTGGGCATCGGCAGCTCCGGGTGATCGAACGGGGCGCGCTCGTCTCGCACGCGGTGGTCGGTCAGCGTCTTGAGGAACGCCACCAGCGCGTCGAGGTCCGCGTCCGACAGCTGCAGCGCGAACATCTCGGGCGAGAGATCGAGGATGTTGGCCTCGTGGAAGTCGCCGCCGCGGTTGTAGAACTCCATGACCTGCCGCAGCGACGACTGCCCGCCGTTGTGGAAGTACGGACCCGTCAGCTCCACGTTGCGAAGCGAGGGCGTCTTGAACACGCCATCGGCCTGCACGTGGATGGCAGGGTCGACGAAGGGCAGCGGCGCCGGCGACTCGGGCACGGGAAGTCCCTGCTGGCGACGGCGCGCGAACGACAGGGGCACGCTGCCAGCCTGCAGGCCGCCCTGCCCCACGTCATCGGGCGTGGGCCGCACGCCGATGTTGTAGAAGCCGAGGTCGTACGCGCCGGTCGCGTGCACGATGGTGGTGGCGCGGACGATGCCATTGAAGCGAATCTGGTAGATGCCGTCAAGGAACCCCTGCACGCGCACGACCACCGACGTACCGCAGGAGCCGCCGGCAAGCACGCGCTTGCGCACCATCACCGAGAACAGCGCCTCGGCGCCGTCAGCATCGCGCGCTTCGCTGCGCGCCACGTCGGTCGGGCATCCCAGCCCGGACATGTCGGGCAGCTGGACGGACGCCTGCAGCGGTACATCGTCGGGCCCGGGCACGTCACCAGGCTCTGGCGGCGGCAGCACGCGGTAGAGCTCGACCAGCGCGCCGTCCACCACGAAGTTCAGCGGAACTGCGGCGGGCGCATCCGCCAGCGGATGATTGGTGAACGTGGCGCCGCCGGTCTGCGCCACCGCAGCTGACGCCATCAGCTCCACCGGTGGCAGCCCTGCGCCGCCGTTGCCGAGCGGCGTCACCGCAGGCCACGTCGCCGTCGAGAAGAGGGCCGTCGCGTGGCACGCCGCGCAATTGCCCACCGGCACACCGGTGAGGGTTCCGTCATTGACGAAGATGTCGAGGCCGCGCCGCTCCTGTGCCGTGAGCAGGGCATCGGCAGCGGCCGACCCCGGGCCGCCGGCCTGGCGCCACTGGTCGTACCGCGTCTGGTCCGACACCAGCGTCGCCTGGTACATCTGCAGCGCGATGCCGAAGAGGAGCGGGAAGTTCGCCTCCACCTGCGGCGTGCCGTCGGGGGTGGGGATGGTCGTGCGCCAGTCCTCGCGGAACGCCTGCGCGATGAGCTGGCGGTACGTGGAAGCAAGACCAAATCCGTCGGGTGCAGCCCTGCTCCCGAGCACGGAGTCCGTGGATGCCACCCGCTGCCCGGCCAGCGCACGGCGGTCAAGGAGCCGTGCGGCCAGGTTGGGGAAGGTCCTGCCCGAGCAGGACATCTCGACGCCGCTGGTGACGGGCCCGACCGCCTGGGAGGCGAGGGACGCGTTCTGCAGCATGACCTGCACGGGCTCGACGGCATTGCTGCCGAAGACCTTTCGCCAGACGCGGGCGCCGGGGTCGAGCGGCCCGAGCCCGTTCACGCCGTTGAACCAGGCGTTGGCGCGGCCATCCCAGAAGTTGCGGACGTTGAACACCGCGTTGATGATCGACGGTGGATTGCGCGAGGTCACCTGACGGACATTCGCTCCGTCGGCATGGAACACGGGGTCAGGCACGTCGTCGCACGCCTCGGAGTGTGCCGCCAGATCGAGCTGGCGATATGCACGCCGCAGCACGCCTTGCGAACCGACGATGTCGTCGGCATCGCGGGTACGTGCGCTGAAGCGCGACCGGGGATCGGCGAACTGCACCGTGGGGAAGAACCCGAGGCTCTTGGTTCCGCCGGGCCCGACGCCGAGGTCAAACGTGCCGTTGGGCCCAGGGTGCACCATGTTGGTGCGCCGGGGGTCCACGCCCGCGTGGCCGTGGCACGTGGCGCAGGCCGTCTGTCCGTCGCTTCCGATCGCGGTATCCCAGAAGAGTGCCTTGCCGAGCGCGATGGCCGCCGGTCGGTTCTGCACGAACTCCACCAGGTTGGGCGGCTCGGGGATCTGCGTCCCTGCGAGCGCCGGCGGATAGAGCGCCACCTGCCCTGCCGCGGGCAGTGCGGTGCCGAGTGCCGCGAGCACAACGACACCGCACTGCGGAAGTTTCGGGGGCGGCTGAATCACGGTCTGATCTCCGGTTGGGTGGAACACGGCAAGGGCCCGACGGCCCGGCTCAGCGGCGCCGGCGCGGGCCGGATACCAGGCCTGCCACGCCGAGGAGCGCCAGCGCGCCGGGCGCAGGCACGATCTGCAGCGTGTAGGTGCCCTGGCTGGCGGAGCCGTCCGCGCGCCCGATGGTGGCACCCATCTTCCAGTCGAGGTTGAGCTGCGCCACGTAGAGCTGCGCCACCATCATGCCGTGGGTGCCGGCCGCAGCGGCGGCATTGGAGCTGGCCACGCGATTGGGCAGCACGCTCAGGTCCCACGCATCGGCCGCGACCCCCGTCAGGAACCAGCCCGCCGTCGCTGGCACCGAGTGCGTGTTGGGATTCACGAACGCGGTATGCAACGGCGGGCTTCCCGACCGAACATTGAAGCTGTTGGCGGTTCGCAGATTGCCGTTGGCGGCGGTGTAGGTGACGTTCCATACAGGATCGCCAAGGGTCGCGTTGTCCGCAAGCCACGAAGACGACGTGGGATCCCAGTACGCACCCACCGTCAGGAAGCTGTCGAGCGTCGAGGAACTCTGGAACTCCTCGGAGAGGAAGACGGACTGCGTGCCCGCTCCCTGCAGGAAGCCGCCGGCCGACGTCGTGGTGATGTAGCCGGCGTTCGGCGACTTCAGGTTTGAGCCGTAGACGTTGAAGAGGCGGTCGGTGGCGCTGTCGGTCACCGCGAAGACGTTCACCAGGAAGCCGCCGCTCACCGAGCGGGCGCTCGCGGTCCAGCCCACGAAATCGGCATTGGCATTGGATGCGAGGGCGCTCAGGGCGATGGGAACCAGGACGAGGGCGGAAGTACGGGGGGCGCGCATCTGAAAGCTCCGTGCAAGCGGCACCCGGCGTCCACAAACGCCAAGCGCACGCGGTCGGATCCGCCGACCCGCGACCCTTTCCCTTGCGGCACTCACCACACGGCGAGTCCCCGCTCCGACGAGTTCTCTGGAGAACTTGAAGTTCTCTGGAGAAGTCGCTCAGCAAGAGACACGCAATCGGGGCCGCGCTTCCATCACGCGCTGAATCAAAGAAGTCTGATAACAAACACGCCCGAAACCCCGCTGCGGGGGTTCCGGGCGTCAATGTGGGCAAGACGATCACGAAACGTTAGATCCCGCTCCCCCAGTGCACCAGGAGAAGACCGAGGTCCGTGCCGTCGAAGATGCCGTCGCCGCTCGGGTCGGGGATGCCTGGATTGTGGCTTCCCCACTTCACCAGCATGATTCCGAGGTCGACGCCATCGACCACGCCGGAGAGATCGAGGTCGCCGAAGACGTACTGGCAGTGGTCTAGTCGGCCGTCGCCATTGGAGTCCATGGCCGGCGTGAGCTGACAGCTGTCAGCGATCCCGTCGGCGTTGCAGTCGGTGTCGGTGTCGCACGCATCGCCGATCCCGTCCTGGTCGCAGTCGGACTGGAGCGGGTTGGGCGTGGACGGGCAGTTGTCGGCGGTATTGGACACGCCGTCGCCGTCCGTATCGAGCGCGTCGATACGGGTCACGCCGTGCAGGGTGATGGTGCCGTTCCACGTGGCCGCGGCCCACGGCGACCCGTAGCCGTTGCCGAGGTACACGGAGAGCGGCGAAGCGTCCATCGATACCGGCTTGGGCAGGCTCACCGTGCCCAGTGCGCGCGTTCCTGCCACGAAGTGGTCACCAGTCGGCCACATCAGGTTGGTGGCCCAATCGTTGACTGCCGTGTAGCCACCGACCTGCAGCAGGCCCTCGCCGTCGAGCGGCGGGACATCGAGGTAGATGGTCAGGTCCTGGGCATAGGTCTTGGAGACCGACCCGCTGATGGCTGCATCGACGGACACCCCCGTGAGCGCGCCCGTGAGCGCGCCGGGCGCCACGACCTGCGCAAAGTGCATGCCGAGCACGCGGAAGTCGGTGACGGTGATGGTGACATCCGCGGAGGCGGAGGCGGCGCAGAGCGCCGCAAGTGCGCACCCGAGGTGCGCAGGGGTCCTGGATCGGGTTGTCATGTCTGTGTTTCCGAAACGTGTCGAGCGCGGACGAATCCGCGGTCAGAGCTGTGCGACGAGCGGCTTGCGCGGAACGTAGTCAGGGATGGGGTTGGCCGGGCGGAGCGCCGACGGGTCCAGGCCAGGCAGCGACGGGCGAGCGTCCGCCGGGTAGAGCCAGACGATGTTGCTGGCGATCGATCCCGGGTTGCCGAGCGACGGGCACGAACTCCACTTGTCGAGCGCGTGGTGGCCGAAGCGCACCATGCCGGTGTGGGTGGCCGGCTGGCCAAGCGTGTCCTCCTCGCCCACGTCGAAGAAGCCGAAGGACCAGCGGATCTCGCGGATGACCTCGGCCGACGCCGTGAGGTAGCGCCAGCCGGGCTTCCCGTAGAGGCCACGGAACTCCATCGACTCCTTCAGGTCGGCCGGGCTGTCCTCGGCCAGCGAGAAGTTGTAGAAGCGGACCGGGTTGCCCATGAGCGGCGCCAGGATCTCGGCCGCAAGCTGCATGTTCGATGCCATGCGCCCGCAGATGCCGCGGCACTTCACGTAACCGAACGTGGCCGCGAACACCTGCCCACGGATCAGATCGTCGTGGAAGCGCACGCGGTTGCCGTCCTGGTCGTGGAGGACGAAGTTCTTGAACGTGCGGGTGCCGTCCGGCTCGGCGCGGGTGCCGCCGTAGCCAGGGTCATGCTCGGGCGAGGCCGGCGCACCCGCGAGACGAGTCGCGGACGCGCAGCCTCCGAGCAGCGCGGCGCCCGCGGGGATCAGGAGCGAACGGAGGGCGGCGCGTCGGTCGTTCATGGCACCACCTCGATGTAGGCCATCATGGCGTGGTCCTCGTGGACGGTGTTGTGGCAATGCATGGGGTATCTCCCCAGCCAGTCGCGGAAGCGGACATAGATCTCCATCTCGTCGCCCGGGTAGAGGTTGAACACGTCCTTGCGTGCGTGCAGGATGGTGCCGTCCACGGGCTTGCCGTTGTAGCGGAGGACCTGCATCTCCTCCATGTGGATGTGCATGGGGTGGGCCCAGCCGCCAGACGTGGAAAGGCGCCAGATCTCCGCGGTGTTCTGCTTGAACTGCACGTCCACGCGGTGCGGGTCGAAGATGCGGCCATTGACGGTCCACATGCCATTGGTGCGGTCAAGCCGGATGTCGCGCGTGCGGACCACGGGCGTGCTGCGGTCGGGGAACGGGCGCAGCATGGACGGCACGCGGCTGTTGTCCGGGACGTTGGTCTCGGGGCGAATGATGAACTTGAGGAGCTGCGAGCTGTCCGCCACCGGCAGGATGACGTCGGTGGGCTTCTTGCCGTCCTGCTGCAGCCGCCGGTTGATGAGGTAAAGCTCGTTGACGCCTTCCGGCACCTGGCTGAAGTCCACCACGATGTCGGCGCGCTCGGCGACGCCCAGGTCGACGAAGTTCGTCTCGATGGGCACGGGCAGCGTGTTGCCGTCGTTGGCGACGTGCATGAAGCTCATGCCGTTGGAAAGCTCGAAGTGGTAGAAGCGCGACGGGCCACCGTCGAGCAGGCGGAACCGGTACTTGCGCCGTTCCACCTCGAAATACGGCTGGATGCGGCCGTTCACCAGCATCTTGTCGCCGAGGTGGCCGTCCATGTTCATGACGTCCATCACCAGGCGGCCCAGCGGATCGAATCGCCGGTCCGTGAAGACCAGCGGGATGTCGTAGCACCCCTTCACGCGCTTGCCGTCGGGCACGCCGCTCGGAAGGCGGAAGGCGTCTGGGTTCGGGTCGTTCTCGTCGCCGGAGTCGAGGTGGTCGAAGATGAGCCAGAAGCCGGCCAGGCCGCGGTACGTGTTCTGTGCCGTGTATTCCTCGCGGTGGTCGTGGTACCAGAGCGTGCCCTTGCCCTCGCGCCAGTCGCCGCCGGCGTAGATGTTGGGCCAGTGGTGGTCCTTGTAGGTGCCGGGGCTGAAGAAGTCTCCGGGCCAGCCATCGGATTCGGACGCGTGGTGGCCGTTGTGGACGTGGGTGATGATGTCCGCGCTGCCGAAGCCCTGCACCGCGGCCGGCATCTCGTTGCGGATGCGGCAGAGCACCGGCTCGCCGTAGCGCATCATGAACGTCACGCCGGGCACGGAGTCCTGGTAGGCCGTGAGCGGGCTGGCGGCGTACTGCGGGTGCGGCCGGCTCAGACACTCGCACACGCGCATGTCGTAGAACTTCTGGGGGACGAACTCCTCGTAGCGCTGGTGCGCGGCGGGGTTGACCACGGGGAAGAGCGACTTCCACGCCGGCAATGGAACGGCGTGCTTGGCGAACGCAAGCGGCCAGACCCAGGGCGTGGTGGCGGGGCTGCCGAAGTCGACGCCTGCGCCGGTGTTGATGAGCTGCGCGTGTGAGCGCTGCGTCCAGATGGCAAATGCGCCGGTGGCAAGAGCGGAACCGCCGACGAAGCGACGCCTAGACATCTGCGGAGGCCGCGAGGCCTCGGTTGTACGGATCTTCATTTATTCAAGCCTCACCAAAACTCAAGCAAGGGCTCGTATCTGGCCACGAGGGCAGAACTCACCTCAAGGGACGCGCACTCCAGGGGAGGAGCGCGCAGCAGCGACAACGGCTACCGTGCCATCATTCGCTCGACTGTCAATCCGGGGACGATGTCCTCGGCAATTTCCGGCAAGATTGCAAGGTTCTGAACCCGCTGCGCCGGTCCACTACAGGGTGGATCGGCGCAGCGCAGTCCGGAAACCCCATCAGCGAATGAAGGCCGAGAAGTCGAAGGTGGCTTCGCGCTGCACGACGCCCTTGGCGTTGCGCGCAATCATGGTCACCGTGTGGTTCTCGGGCATTGCGATGCCCGTCCGCTGCACGCTGTAGGCGCCGATGCCGGTCAGCGGATCGACGATGACGGTGACAGGCACCTCGGTACCAAGGCCGACGCGGGCGGAGATCGAGAGGCCATCCACCGGGAACACCTCGCCGCGCCACCGGAGGATGCCGGTGGATGCACGGGCATCGAAGTTGGTGGCGGAGATGGCAATGCCCATCGCAGGGTCGTAGAGCGTGGGCGCATCGAACTCGTTGCCGAAGAGGATGTGGTCACCGGTGAGGGCGCCCAGGACGGTGACTTCCTGGCCCGGCTGCAGCGCCCGGAAGAACACGTCGCGAGGCACCTCGGTGCCGCCGATGCCGCGGAAGAGGGTGGGGTACCGCGGATCCTGGTTGGGGGTGACCAGGAGATCGCCCACGAGGAAGGAGTCCGGCGTCACCAGGTCGCCGCGGCGGACCGCGCGGACGAGCCCGGCGGTCATGTGCTCGCCGGGGGAGATGTGCAGGATCGTCCCGTCACGAAGCGAGTCGGGGATGAGGTACTCGCGGCCCTGTGCGTCCACGTAGACGCTGCCTTCCGACCGGATGGTCGCCGCGTTGGTGTGCGGGTATCGCCAGTAGGTGCGCGGCGGCAGCTGGAACGCATTGGCCGGGTAGGCACCTGTGGACGTGCGGATGCCGATGCGCCCGAGGAAGTCGACCGGCAGCACGCCTTGGTAGCGCTGGAAGAGGTTGAGCCCGAGGCGGAAGTAGTTGTCCTCGATGGTGGCCTGCGCGGCCGGGAAGCGGTCGAGGCTGCCCACGGGGTTGGAGCGCGCCTCGGTGGTGGAGACCAAGGCGCGCACCGGCCCGAGGCGGACCGGGCCGCAGGACGGGCATGCCGGCACCGCGATGGTGTCGCGCACGACCGCGTTGGCATCGCTGATGCGGTCGAAGTTCGCGGCGGAGATGCGACCGACCACGAGGTCTGAGGAGTTCACGAACTCGAGGTTCTCGAGGAAGAAGGTAGCGCCGCCGATCGTGGAGGGCACGTGGACCGTCTGGCCCATCGTGATGATCGATCGGTTCGGGATGTCGATGTCCCAGATGGACCCCTCCACGGCGTACGGCTGCAGGGGAACCTTCTGGGTCACCACGGTGCCGTTGTGCAGCACCGCCGTGGGGACGGCCTGGGCCAGTGAGGCCCCTGAAATGATAAGGGCGCCGATGGCGGCGACGACGGAGAGAGAGCGCATCACGAACCTCGTCCTTTCCGAGGGCCGACCGGCGAGACGCAGCCGGGCAGCCCGCGAGGGGTGCGGAAGAACACACGCGACCGGCGCGGACGCTCCTGATGCGGCCGAGGGCGGCCGAGGGTCAGGCGACGCACGCATCCTGCGCTCCATGGAACGAAAGTCCCGGGCCGCTCGCATCACGCGAACGGCCCGGGACGTGGATCCGGAGTCCGAGAATGTCAGGGCACGGTGATGTTGAGCCACGCCGTCCACGCGCTGCCGGCGGAGCCGTTGACGGCGCGGACGGAGTAGCGATAGGTGCCGGCGATGAGGCCGGAGTTGACGAGCCTCGTGGTGTTGGCGCCGACCGTTCCCACCACCACCTGCTCGGTGAACACGCCGTTGACCTGACGCTCGCGACGGACCTGGAAGCCGGTCTCGTTGGTCGAGCGGTCGCGCCACGTGACGGTCACCGTGGTGCCCGAGCGGGTGAGGCGCAGGCGGTCCGGAGCCGTCGGCGCCACCGGCGCCGCGATGATCACGTTGCGGGTCACGCTCGTGGTAAGGCCGCCCGAATCCGTGGCGCGGGCCGTGATCACGTGGGTGCCGAGCACCAGCGTGGAGGTGGTGAACGAGCCGCCGACGCCGATCTGGCCCTGCAAGCTGGAGGTCCAGGTCATCCCGGCGGTCAGGGCGCCGTCCTGCAGGTCGGAGGCCGAGCCGGCGAAGGTGACTGCCACGCCCTGCGTGAACGTGGAACTTGCCGCGGCCGGCGAGGTGATGGTGACGGTCGGTGCCGTGTTGGGGGCGGCACCGCCGAGGCAGGCGTTCACGTCGAGCACGCCGCCCGTGACGCACAGCCCGGCGAGTCCCGCGATCGGGCGCGCCGTGGCGAGGATCTTCGCCTTCACCTGCGTGTAGGTCCATGCCGGGTTCTGGATATAGACCAGGGCCGCGGCGCCGGCCACGTGCGGTCCGGCCATCGACGTCCCGTTCAGGAACCCGTAGGTGGTGCCGTAGGTGGAATAGATGTTGACGCCCGGAGCGCCGATGTCGCAGGACGTTGCGCCGTAGTTCGAGAACGAGGCGCGGGCATCGTTGTTGTCGGTGGCGGCCACAGAGATGATGTTGTCGAGGTTGTAGGCCGCCGGGTAGGAGGGGCTGATGTCGCCATTGGCGCCGTTGTTGCCGGCCGAGGCCACGAACACGTGGCCGACCGAGCGCGAGGCGCCGATGGCGTCATAGAGGGCCTGCGAGAACGCACCGCCGCCCCACGAGTTGTTGGAGACCTTGACGCTCTTGCGGGTGGCGTACTGGACGGCGAGGATCGCGTCCGACGTGAAGCCGCCCGTGGGCCCGATGAACCGGAGGGCCATGAGCTTGCAGCTCCAGGCCACGCCCGCCACGCCCACGCCGTTGTTCCCCACGGCGCCGACCGTGCCCGCGGTGTGCGTGCCGTGGCCGCCGTCATCGGGGTTGTTGTCGATGGAGAAGAAGTCCCAGCCCTTGGTGTCATCGATGTAGCCGTTGGCGTCGTCGTCGATGCCGTTGCCCGCGATCTCGCCGGGATTCACCCAGATGTTGGCGGCCAGGTCCGGGTGGGTCGTCAGCGTGCCGCTGTCGATGATGGCCACCACGAAGTTCGCATCGCCCGTGAGCACGCTCCAGGCGTCCGTGGCGCGGCAGTCGGCGCCCGCGATGCCGGGGTCGGCGTTCACCGTCTGGCCCGTGTTCCGCATGCCCCACAGCTGGCCGAAGCTCGGGTCGTTCGGGATGACTGCGTGCTCGCGGACCACGTAGTCGGGCTCGACGTACTCGACCGCAGGGTTGCGGGAGAGGGCGGCGATGGCGTTCTCCACCGACCCCTTGATGCTGAACTGCGCCAGGCCCGGGACGAGGTCGAACGTCTTGAGCAGCGAGCCGCCCACCGACGCCAGCGCGCGGTCCATGTCCACCTGCGTGGTGCCGGCACGGAAGCGCACCAGCACCGAGTACGGGTCGAACTCGAGCGAGGGATCGGAGATCAGCAGCTTCTTGGCGGGTGGGAGGTCGGCAACACCGGGGTCGACCTGGTTGATCTGCGCCGACGCGGGCGAAGCAAGCACGAATGAGGCGACGAGCGACGCGGCGGTGAACGCGGAGCTGACGGACGCAAGGACGGTCGACATGACGCGGATCTCCTGGATCGGTCGCGAGCGGAGACGGTCCCGAACGTTCGGAACCGCGACCACCGCAAGGGAGCGCGGGCAAGAGCCGATGAATACGCGCGATCGTGCGTGCCGCCAAGAAAAATCGGCGGGGCAGTTCAGATAACCATGGCGGAATAGGGTTTGTTTGCAACTTCGAATGGAATGCGAGAGAGAACGCGCGTTCGAGCCATATCGATCAATGGGAATTGCGGATCGCGGGACCTACCATCCGCCACCCATGACCTCTTCCCCGCAGTCCATGTCCCACTCCCACGCGGTGCCCGCCACGCTCGGCCGAGACCTGGTGGCAGGCGTCGTGGTGTTCCTGGTGGCCGTGCCGCTCTGCTTGGGCATCGCGCTCGCCTCCGGCGCGCCGATCATGTCGGGCCTGGTCTCCGGCATCGTCGGCGGGATCGTCGTCGGCCTGATGAGCGGATCGAGCATCAGCGTCTCGGGTCCGGCGGCGGGCCTCGCCGCCATCGTGTTCGCGCAGATCCGCGACCTCGGGACGTTCGAGGCGTTCCTGCTTGCGGTGATGATCGGCGGAGCGTTGCAGATTGTGCTGGGCGCGGTCCGCGCCGGTGCGCTCGCCAACTACTTCCCGAACAACGTCATCAAGGGCCTGCTCGCGGCCATCGGAGTGCTGCTGGTGCTGAAGCAGGTGCCGCACCTGGTGGGCTACGACGCCGACTACGAGGGCGACATGTCCTTCGGCCGCATCGGCGGCGGCACCACGCTGTCCGACCTCAGCCAGGCACTGAAGGCGTTCGTGCCCGGTGCCATGGCGGTGGGCTTCGCGAGCCTCGCCGTGCTGCTCGCCTGGGACAAGACCCCGCTGCGGCTCCTCAAGGTGCCGGCGTCGCTCATTGCCGTGCTCGTGGGAGTGGCCATCAGCGAGGCGATGCGCTGGCAGGGAAGCTCGTGGACCATCGAGCCCAGCCACCTCGTCAGCCTGCCGATCGTCGGCAGCGAGGGAATGGCCTGGGCCGACGTGCTCCGCACGCCTGATTTCTCGCGGTGGAACGACCCCGCGGTGCTGATGGCGGGCGTGACGCTCGCGGTGGTTGCGTCGCTCGAGACGCTCCTCAACCTCGAGGCCACGGACAAGCTCGACCCGCTGCGCCGCACGTCGCCGCCCAACCGCGAGCTGGTGGCGCAGGGCGCGGGCAACATGCTGGCGGGGTGCATCGGCGGCCTGCCGATGACGTCGGTGATCGTTCGCAGCTCGGTGAACGCCCAGTCGGGCGGCCGCACGCGCGCATCGGCCGTGTTCCACGGCGTGCTGCTCCTCGTGGCGTTCGTGTTCGGCGCGCAGCTCATGAACCGCATCCCGCTGGCGTCGCTCGCCGCGGTGCTGATCGTGACGGGCTTCAAGCTCGCAAGCCCCAAGGTCATCCGGCAGATGTGGTCGGAGGGGCTGCGGCAGTTCGGGCCGTTCGCCATCACCGTGGTGGCGATCGTGGTCACCGACCTCCTGACGGGCGTGCTCGTCGGCCTCGGCGCGAGCGTGGCGTTCATCCTCGTCGGCAACGTCAAGCGCGGGTTCCGCGTCATCCGCGAGAACCACGTGGGTGGCATGGTGCACCGGATCGAGCTTGCCACCCAGGCCAGCTTCCTCAACCGCGCGCAGCTCGCGGCGACGTTCGGCGAGTTCCGCTCCGGCGACCAGGTGGCGATCGATGCGCGCTCCACGGAGTTCATCGATCCCGACATCGTCTCGATGATCCGCGAGTTCGTCCGCGAGACGGCGCCCGCCCGCGGCGTGAAGGTCAGCCTGCTCGGCTTCAAGGACCGCTATCCGCTGCAGGACCGCAAGCAGTACGTGGACTGGACGACCAAGGAGATCCAGGCATCGCTCACCCCTGACCGGGTGCTCCGACTCCTCCGCGAGGGCAACGACCGGTTCACGAGCGGCCAGCGCCTCACCCGCGACCTGGCGCAGCAGGTGGACGACACCGCCGCCGGCCAGCACCCGATGGCGTGCATCCTGAGCTGCATCGACAGCCGGTCGCCGGCGGAGCTCCTCTTCGACCTCGGGATCGGCGACATCTTCAGCGTGCGCCTGGCCGGGAACGTGGCCAGCCCGAAGGCCCTCGGCAGCATGGAGTTCGCCTGCAAGGTGGCCGGGGCCAAGCTGATCGTGGTGCTCGGGCACACGCGATGCGGCGCGGTGAAGGCCACGTGCGACCTGGTGGCGAAGGGCCTCGACCCGGTGGAGGCCACGGGGCTCACCAACCTGGGCTCGATCACCGAGCCCATCAGCGAGGCCGTGCGGATGGAGACGCGCACCAAGGAGCGGCGCGACGCCACCAACCCCGAGTTCGTGGACCAGGTGGCCGAGATCAACGTGCGCAATACCATCCGCTGGATCGAGGACCACAGCCCGGTGCTGCGCTCGATGGCGCTGAACGGCGAGGTGGCCATCGTGGGCGCGATGTACGACGTGGCCACGGGGCGCGTGCGCTTCCTTGACGGGGTGGGCGCCGGGGCGGCATAACCGGCGCCCGGGCGCGGCGTACCCTGCGGCGCATGAGCGCTGCGGACGCACAGTTCGGGCCCGAGGCGGAGCGGATGCTGGCCGCCGGACGCGCCGCGGAGGCGCTGCAGGTGGCCGAGGCATGGTGTGCCAAGGCGCGGACGAGCGTCGCCGCGTGGCTTGCACGCGCCAGCGCGGACATGCAGCTCGGGCGAATGGACGCTGCCGATCGCGGCCTGGAGGCCGCGGAGCGCATCGCGCCCAGGGACCGGCGCGTGGCGTTCCTGCGCGGGCTGGTGGACCAGCACCTCGGGCGCACCGATTCGTCGGTGGCACGCCTTCGGCCGCTCACCGCCGGCGACGGCGCGGACGCGGTGGAGGCGTGGCTTGCGCTTGCGGACTCGCTCTGGATCGGAGGCAGGACCGACGAGCTGCGCGAGGAACTGGCGCGCTCCGGACCGTGGGCTGCCGACCCGCGCCACGCCATGTGGGTGGCGCGCGGGGCTTCGGCCGCCGACCCGGAAGGCACGGCCACCGCGCTGCGCGGCATCGCGGAATCGTCGCCGAACCCGGTCCTGCGCCGCGTCGCCGGGTTCGATGCCGTGCGGCTCCTCGACCGCGCCGGTCGATTCCGCGAGGCGCTGGACCTGGCCGGGCGGCTGCACCGCGATGGCGGGCCGCCCTTCGACGTGGAGGCGTTCCTCGCGCCGGTCCGCATGCAGCGCGCGCTCCTGGAGGGCGGCCGCTGGTTCACGCCGCAGCCAGCACCGGTGGAGGGGCTGGCGATGCTGGTCGCCCTGCCCCGCAGCGGAACGTCGCTCCTCGAGCAGATGCTCGACGCGCATACGGCCGTCAGCGGGATCGGCGAGTACGAGGGCGTGCGGCTGATGGGGGAATCGCTCGCGGCGATGGGCCGCACCGGGCGCGCGCTCTCGCAGCTTTCGCGCCCTGACGCCATCCGACTGCAGCGGGCGTACCTCGACGACGCGCTGCGGCGGCGCAGGCGCGGTGCGCGGTGGATGCTCGACAAGACCCTTCGCGCATGGCGCCTGCTGCCGGCGCTGGCGGCGGTGCTCCCGGGCACGCGCTGCCTGCACGTGGTGCGCGACCCGCGCGACATGGCCATCAGCATCCACCTGTCGTTCTTCCGGCCCGACCGCGACGGATGGACGGCCTCGCTCGAGACGATCCGGCGCGTGGTGGAGGCGCAGGAGTCCATCCTGCCCGAGGCGCTGTCCACGCTTGGGCTGCCGCACGAGACGGTGGTCTACGAGGACCTGGTGGCGGATCCAGCCGAGGGCGCGGGCCGGTGCCTGCGCCTCATGGGGCTCTCCATGGAGGACGCGGTACTGCGCCCGCAGGACAACCGTCGGACGGTGCACACGCTCAGCCATGCGCAGGTGCGGCAGCCCATCAACTCCTCCAGCATCGGGCGCTGGCGGAACTACGAGTGGGCGTTCGGGCCCGAGTGGGACGCGCTGGTGGCGCGGCACGAGGCGAGGCGCGCGTCGCGGTGACGCGGGGGTCGCCGCTACCCTCCACGCGTGGCCGGAAAGCAGCACATCGAGCGCGCGCTTGCGGATGCGGCGCAGGGCCGCGTGGCGGAGGCCGTGGCCGCGCTGCGCCTGCACCTGAAGCTGCGCCCAAATGACCTCGAGGGCATGTCCACCCTCGGTGCGATCCTCGTGCAGTCGGGACAGCTCGCGCAGGCCGTTCCCGTCCTCGAGCGATGCGCTGCACTGCACCCGCGCCAGGCGATGGCGCACAACAACCTGGCCAACGCCTACCTGCAGTCGGGACGACTG
>Ga0192647_100520_pt1 | contig 27042 bp, 19 predicted proteins | sample LauGreFa1BDMLBSN_2_FD_133046 | JGI IMG/M metagenome (GOLD analysis project Ga0192647, IMG submission 133046) | Freshwater lake microbial communities from Lake Michigan, USA - Fa13.BD.MLB.SN - reassembly | ecosystem: Environmental > Aquatic > Freshwater > Lake | place: Lake Michigan, USA... | reverse complement strand
TGCATCCCGGACGAACGCATGCATATCGAGGCCGCAGCGGAACCTGGTGGAGCAAGGCCGTGCGCGAGACGGGGGTCCCGGCGCAACGAAGGGGCGCGGTCACCGCCGGAACCACCGCGACCCGTCAACCGCCCGACTTCAAAGCCCCCACGCCGACTTCTCTGGCGAAAACAATTGGTGCCAAACTAACCAGGAGCGGATTTCCTACTTCAGGCGCTTGAGCATGTCGGCCACGGCAGCCTCGAGCTGGGCGTCGCGGCCGGAGGTCTCGTCCTCGGGCGTCTGCGGGACGACGAGATCGGGCATCGCGCCGTTCTTCTCCATGTCGGTGCCGTCGGGCAGGTACCAGCCGCGGAAGGGGGTGCGCACGGTGGTGCCGTCGATGAGCGTCGTGCCGCCCGTCGAGATGACGCCGCCGTAGGTCTGCTGGCCGACCAGCGTGCCGCGCTTCAGCGTCTTGAACGCATGCGAGATGATCTCGGCGTTCGAGAAGCTCTTCTCGTTGCACAGCATGTTGATGGGCAGCGAGTAGCGCTGGATGAAGAGCCGGTCCACCGGGTAGTGCCACTTTCGGCTCGGGTCCGCGCCGCGCGGGACGGTGTACGCGTGCGGCGTGACCATGATGGACGAGAGCAGGCGGTCGGCAGTGGATCCGCCGCCGTTGTTGCGCACGTCGATGATGAGGCCGTCCTTGCCATGCGCCTGGGCGTAGAGATCGCGCTCGTAGACGTCGAGCGAGGCCTGGTCCATGGCGGCGATGTGGATGTAGCCGAGCCGGCCGCCGGAGAGGCGGTCGACGGTCTCGCGCGCCTTGCGGAGCGTGTCCTGGTACGTCAGCTCGCGGATCTCGCCGCCCGCGGACGGGACGAGGATGAGGTCGAGCTCCATGCGCGGCTGGCCGGCGGCCGGCGAGCGCATGACGCGCACAACCGTCTCGCGGCCTGCGGTGCCGCGGAACAGGCCCTCGATGGTGGACGTGGGCGTGACGGCCTCGCCGTTCACCGCGACGATGACGTCTCCTGCGGCGAGCGGCGTCTGGCCCTTGGTGGCCGGGCCGTCCGGCAGGATCTCCTCGACGCGGAACCCGCCGTCGGCGGGCACGGTGCGTGCTCCGAGGCGACCGGTGCCGAGGCGCATGCCCGCGGCATCGCCGCCCGGGCTGCGCACGCCGAGGTGGCTTGCGTTCAGCTCGCCGAGGAAGCGGTTGGCGACGTAGTCGAACTCCTCGTCGGTGCGCGCGTTGGCCGCGAGCTTCGCCCACTTGGCGGAGAGCTTCGGCCAGTCGCAGCCGTTCATGGTGGGGTTGTAGAAGATGGTGCCCATCACGCGCGCCATCTCGCCGAACTTCTGCGCGCTCTGCGCGGCGAGGTCGATCTCAACCGTGTCGCTCAGCTCCACGGGCTTGGAGTCCCCGGCGGGCAGGTTGACGATGTTGGCCGCACCGCGGCCGACGACCACGAGCTTGTCGCCCATGGGCGTCATCTGCTGGATGCTGCCGCCTGCGCCGAGCTTCTTCGACTCGCCTCCCGACCATGCCACGCTGCTGAGGCCGGCTGCCTCGCCTGAACCGCCCATGAAGTAGACGCGGTCGCCGGCCGGCGAGAGCTCGAGCTGCATCTCGTCACCCGGCATCGAGGTCAGGCGGCGCAGGCGGAGGTAGGCATCGTCGAGGTCGAGCTTCTGCGGCTTGTCTTCCTTCTTGGCCTCTTCCTTCTTGGTCTCTTCCTTCTTGGGCTCGTCCTTCTTCGCGTCGTCCTTCTTGGCCTCCGGCTTCTTCGCGCGCTCGCCGGCCTTCTTCTTGGCGGCCTCGCCGGCGTCCTTGAAGTACTGGTCGAGCTCGAAGCGCTGCATTCCCTCGAGCTCCTTGTCGAGGAACACCAGGTAGATGTCCGCCTCGTTGTCGACGCGGGCGCTCGCGAACGCGAGCACCTTGTTGTCGGCGCTGAAGCGGGGGTTGGCATCGGGGTCCGGGTGGCGCGACACGTTCACCGGCGCGACGCTGCCGTCCGACGGCACGATCCAGATGTCGCTGTTGAAGTCGTCGTCGTCCTGGCGGAAGGCGATGAACCTGCCGTCGGGGCTCCAGTGCCAGTCGATGTCGGTGTCGAAGCCGTTGCGCAGCTCCTTCTCCTCGCCGGTGGCCACGTCGCGGACGACGAGGGCCCGGTGGTCGCGGCGGTAAGCGACCTTCTTGCCGTCGGGCGACGGGCTCGGCACGCGCTCGCTGACGTCGGGCTGCGCGATGAAGGGCTTCACCTCGACCTTCACGGCATCGGCCCAGCGCGCGCCCTCGTCCTTCTTGTCCTCCTTCTTCTCGTCTTTCTTGGCGTCCTCGGGCTTGGCGTCCTTGGCGGCGCCATCCGGCGCGGCGGACGGAGCCGGCGTGGCGGCGGGGCGCGCGGGATCGGCGGCCCCGGCGGGAGCGGGCTGCGCGGCAGGATCCGCGGGGGCGGCGGGTACAGGGGCGGCCGCCGGTGCCTCGGCGGGCTTCGCCGGTTCCGGCGCCGGCTTCGGCTCCTCCTTCTTCGGGTTCGTCTTCTCCTTGAAGGCGGACCGGATCTCGCCGCGCGTCTGCGTCACGGCAGCCTCGAAGATCGAGTCGTTCCCGTCCGAGTCGCTCGAGAAGAGGAGCTTCGAGCCGTCCGGCATCCACGCGATGTCGCGCTCGCGCGCCGGCGTGCGGGTGACGCGCACGAACGGCGAACGCTCGTCGGTGCCCTTCACGTAGACGTCGCCGAAGGCCACCATCGCCACCGTCTTGCCGTCCGGCGAGAGCTGCGCCTCGGTCACGTCGCGGCCCATGTTGCGGGGGCGCATGCGGTCGGCTTCGTCCTCGGTGCCCTGCACAGGCACGCGCACGGGCTGCGCGCCGGGTGCGGCCAGGTCGAGCTTCCACAGGCCGTCCCACACGGTGAAGAGCGCGGTGCGCCCGTCCGCGGAGACCGCGAGCTCGCGGACGTCGTCGTCGAAGGCGGTGAGCTGCGTGCCGCCTTCCGCCGGCGCGGCCGCGAACGGCTTGCGCCAGAGGTTGACGCTGCGGCCGTTGCCGCGGTCGGTCAGGTACACGATGTCGCCGCCCGCGGGGAACGCCCAGCCGTCGTTGCCCTTCCAGTCGGTGTGGCGCATGAACTTGCCCGTGGCGCGGTCGAGGCTCCACACGTCGCGCTGGTCGGGACCCTGGTACGCGCGGCGCAGCCAGGCGCTGCCGCCGCGCTCCATGAGCACGGTCTTGCCGTCGCGCGTGGCGAGCGGGTGGCTTGCGAAGGCGTCGCAGGCGCGCTCCACGGAGCCGCCCGCCAGCGGCACCATGTACGGCCGCGACGCGCGGTAGAGGTCGTTCTCGCGCGACGACTCGAAGTACGCGACCGGCCGACCGGACGCATCGAAGCCCGTCGCGGAGAGGATGTTGGCCGAGTCGCCGAACGTGAGCTGGCGCACGTCGCTGCCGTCACTCTTCATGATGAAGAGGTTGCGGCCGCCGTCGCGGTCGCTGTCGAAGACGATCGACGCGCCGTCGGGGCTGAACGCGGCCCGGCCCTCGTTCGACGGCACGCCGGTGAGCCGGATCGCGCCGCCGCCGGTGATCGGGCACTTCCACAGGTCGCCGCGCCAGCTGAACACGGCCACGGTGCCGTCGGGGCTGAGGGCCGGGTAGCGCGGAAGGTCCACGGCGCCGGCGAGGCACGGGAGCGAGAGGAAGGCGGACAGGGCGGCTGAAATCGTGGTCTTCACGGAGGAATCCTCGGTGGCATGGGGACGCGCGATCGACCGGGAATTCCGGCCATCCGCGGGTCCTGCGCCTGGACAACCCGTAGTTCACGGCCCCGGGAGCATTTGCGCAAGTCGACGGGCGCCCCGCCGGCCCCGGAACCGCGGCGGAACAACCGGAATTCGTGGCCCGGGAACTTGCCACCGAACCCGGTGAATCGGACGTTCTTGGCTGCAGGCCGGTGCCGCCGCGAGGCACCGCTCGGGTGGGCGTCGTGTGCCCGCTGCCTGGAGGACAAGCCGTCGCGGCGGCGAACCGACGCCACGCCGCGTGCGTACCCCGCATCGTGTGGCAATCCCGCCCGTGGCGGGAGGGATGGATGCGCCATGAGTGACTCGCTCCCGAAGCCCCTTGCCTCGATCAACGCGCTGCGCGCGCACCTGAAGCTACTTGAACGCGGCGTCAACGCCGCGAGGGACCGCCGCACGGGACCGCCGCCGGTGGCTGCGCAGCCCGCGATCCAGCCCGTGCGCAGGGAAGCACCCCGGCCGATGCACCAGGCCCAGGCCATGCAGGCGGCGCGCGCGATCGACAGCGGCAAGCCCAAGGCCAAGCCGAAGAGCTCCGCCGACTTCAGCGAGTTCTTCCAGGACATCCAGCGCCGCGCGGCGGGCTGACGCGGCACGCCGTCGGCGCCCGCGAGGGATGCGGCCGCCGTGCCGCCGGGGATCTACGATCCCCGTGATGCGCACCGAATCGCTGTCCTTCCTCCGCACGCTCCTCGACACCCCCAGCCCGTCCGGGTTCGAACGCGACGGCCAGCGCCGGTGGCTGGACTACGTGCGCGCCAACGGCGCCACCCGCACCTGGAACGACGCCTACGGCAACTGCTTCGCCGAGCTGGCGCCCTCGGCGGCGCCGGCCGCGGGAGCAAGGCCCTTCACCGTGGCGATCTGCGGGCACGCCGACGAGATCGGCCTCATGGTGAACCACGTCGACTCGAACGGGTTCGTCTACTGCAAGCAGATCGGCGGCATCGACCCGGCGTCCATCGTCGGGAAGCGGCTGCAGTTCCGCAGCTCCGTGCCGGGCGTCACCGAGCCGGTGATCGGCCTGATCGGCGCCACCGCCATCCACCTGCAGGATCGCAGCGGAGACCCGAAGGTGCGCAAGCTGCACGAGCTGTTCGTGGACATCGGCGCCAAGGACGAGGCCGCGGCACGCGCGCGGCTGAACATCGGCGACCCGGGCACCTTCCTCGACTCGAGCATGATGCTCTCCGACGAGCTCATCGTGGCGCGCGCGCTCGACAACCGGATCGGCACCTGGGTGGCGGCGGAGGCGCTGCGGCTCTGCGCCCAGCACGCCGAGCGCCACGTGCGGGTGGTGGCCGTGAGCACGGTGCAGGAGGAGGTGGGCCTCCACGGAGCGCAGATGGTGGCCGAGAGCCTGCGCCCCGACGTGGCGCTGGTGACCGACGTCGGCCATGCGACCGACAGCCCAGGCATCACGCACGCGCAGCACGGGCACTTCAAGATGGGCGCCGGGCCGAAGATCGCCATCGGCAGCGCCATGCAGCCCGAGGTGGTGGAGCGGCTCCTGAAGACGGCCGAGCGGCTCTCCATCCCCCTGCAGCGCGGGGCGGTTCCGGGTTCGAGCGGCACCGACACGGACTCGATCTTCCTTGCCGCCGGCGGCATCCCCTGCGGGCTGGTGAGCTTCCCGATCCGCTACATGCACACCACCGTCGAGATGGGGCACCTTCGCGACCTCGAGCAGATCGCGCAGGTGTTCGCCGGCTTCTGCGAGGGGCTCACGGGACGCGAGCGCTTCGCGCCCACGCTCTGAGGGCCGTGCGAGGTGGCGGGCGACGACCCTGATATCCTGCGGCGGCCCCCACGGAAGCCGTCGTTGATCCAGTTCCTCTCCATCGCCTTCCGCAACATGAAGACGGTTGGGACGATCTGCCCGAGCTCGCCGATGCTCGCGCGGGCGCTCGCCCAGTCGGTCATCGAGACCAGCTCGCCCAAGCGGGTCCTGGAGGTCGGCCCCGGCACCGGGCCGATGACCAAGGAGATCCTCCGGGCGCTGCGGCCGGGCGACGAGTTCGACGTGGTGGAGCTGAGCAGCGAGTTCTGCCACGAGCTGGAGGCCCGGATCCTTGCCCCGTGGCGCCGCCAGTCGCCCGGCGTGCGCATCACGCTCCACAATGCGGCCATCCAGGAGGCGGACCTCGACGCGGCGTCGTACGACTGCGTGGTCTGCGGCCTTCCGTTCAACAACTTCGACCACGAGCTGGTGGAGTCCATCATGCGCCGCATGCTGGAGCTCCTGCGCCCGGGCGGCGAGCTGTCGTACTTCTGCTACCTCGGCGCCAAGACCATGAAGAGCACCGTCATCGACGAGGCCGGGCGCCGCAACCTTCGCGCCATCAAGCGCCTCGAGGACGAGCTGCACCTGACCCACTCGGGGTCGCGCGAGGTGGTGCTGGCGAACTTCCCCCCTGCCGAGGTGCGTCGGCTGCGCAAGCCGTGAGCGCCGGTCCCGCGTGAAGGAAGTCCAGGACCATTTCTTCAAGCTGGCCAAGGAGGAGGGCTACCGCGCGCGGAGCGCGTACAAGCTCACCGAGATCGATGATCGCTTCAAGCTGCTGCGGCCCGGGGCGAGGGTGCTCGACCTCGGCGCCTGCCCCGGCAGCTGGATGCAGGTGGCGGCCCGCCGCGTGGGAGAGCGCGGACTGGTGGTGGGCATCGACCTGAAGCCGATCGAGCGGCGCGGGCTTGCGGGCCACGTCATCGCGCTGCAGGGCGACATCAACGAGCTCACGCGCGAGACGCTGCCGGAGCGCATGGAGGGCCGGCTCTTCGACGCGGTTGTCAGCGACATGGGCCCCGACACCAGCGGCGTGCCGATGGCCGACAGCGCGCGCAGCGTGCAGCTCTGCCACGCGATGCTCGACCGCCTGCCGTTCCTCCTGCGCACCGGCGGGCACGCCGCGATGAAGGTGTACGAGGGCGCCGAGTACCCCGCCCTGCTCCAGCGGGCCAAGGCGATGTTCGACGAGGCCCGCGGCTTCAAGCCGAAGGCGAGCCGCGCGGAGAGCGTGGAGATGTTCATCGTGTGCCGCGGCTACCGGGGCCCGGCGAAGGATGCCGCGCCGGAACGCGACCCGTCGCTCCCGACCCGCGCGCCGAGCAAGGGCTGGGGCGCCGCCGGCGGCGCCTAGCGCGAGGCGACCTTCGGGTCCTTCGGCTTGGCGGGCTGGCGGTCGTAGGGGACGCCGAGGTACTGGAGCGTCTCGTCCACCACGTCGCGCACCACCGGACCTGCGATGGAGCCGCCGAAGTGGCCCTTGCGCTTGTCGGGGTCGTCGATGATGCAGAGGACCACGATGCGGGGGTTCTCGAGCGGCGCCGCCGCGAGGAAGCTGGCAACGTAGCGGTCGCGGTCATAGCCGCGCTGGCCGGGGACGGCAAGCTCGGCGGTGCCGGTCTTCCCGTACATCTGGTAGTGCTCGCTCTTGGCCTTGCGGGCGGTGCCTTCCTCGACCACGCCGGTCATGGCGTCCTTCGCCTCGGCAAGGACGTCCGGAGTGATCAGCTGCTTGGACCCCGGCAGCCAGTCGTCGCTTCCCGACGTGCCGCGAGGCAGCACCAGCCGGGGCTGCACCATGGTGCCGTCCTTGCGGGCGAAGGCGCTGAAGGCGCGCACCATCTGCACGGGCGTGACCGCGATCTCGTGGCCCATGGCGACCGATGTCTGCGTGTAGTTGCTCCACTTGGCGGGCCGGGTGACGATGCCCGAGCTCTCGCCGGAGATGCCGATGCCGACCTTCTGCCCGAACCCGAAGTCGGACACCATCTGCTGCAGGTCCTGGTGCTTGAGGCGCATGGCCACGCAGGCCATGCCCCCGTTGAGGCTCTTGACGAGCACCGTCTTCCACGACACCGGCCCGGGGTACTTCACGTCGTGGATGGTGCGCCCGAAGCCCGTGACGAACGGTCCGTTGGGAAGCGGGATGATCTCCGACGGCTTGGCTGCCCCGAGCTGGGTGGCACGGGCCCACACGAAGCTCTTGAAGGTGGATCCGGGCTCGTAGGGATCAGTGACGTTGCGGTTTCGGCCGAGCGAGGGGTGGATCTTGCGCGCCGGATCGCGGGTTGCTTCCTTCCAGCCCGGCCGCTCCTGCAGGAAGTCCGCCATGGCGAGGATGTCGCCGGTGCCCGTGTCCATCACGATCAGGCGCCCGCCGCCGGCGTTGACCTCCTCGACCATGTGACCGAGGTGCCGCTCGGCGATCTCCTGCACCGCGAGGTCGAGCGAGAGACGCACGTCCTGGCCGGGGTCGCCGGGGACATAGTCGTCGCGGTTGATCCAGAGCGTGCGCCCGAATGCGTCGCGCAGCGCCTTGACGCGCCCGTCGACGGGGCGGAGTTCCTTGTCGAAGGCGAACTCGACGCCCGCCTGGCCCGCGTGCTCGAAGCCGACCTTGCCGATGAGCTGGCCTGCGAGCCCGCCCGCGGGGTAGTCGCGCACGAGCCGCGACTCGAGGCCCACGCCGTCGAGGTCGAGGGTTCGGATGGCATCGAGCTGCTGCTCGTCGATCTCCTGCGAGAGCACCACGTAGCGGCGCTCGGCGTTGGCCTTCAGGAGCTCGTGGATGGCCTGCGGCGGCTGGCGCAGCACCTTGGAAAGCTCGATGGCCGCATCGCGGAACGGGTCGCACTCGGCGACCGCGGTCGGGTCCTTCTTGGCGGCGTCCTTGGCCAGGTCCCAGCCGCGCTCGTAGATGAAGGCGGGGTCGCAGAACAGCCGGTATCCCACCAGGCTCATCGCGAGCGGCCGGCCGCGGGCGTCCAGCACCTCGCCGCGACGCGCCACTTCCTTGCGGAGGCTGGTCCGCCAGCCGGCGGCGGCATCGAGCTGCGCGGGCGGCGCGACCTTCAGCTGCGCCACGCGGAGCACGGTGAGCGAGAGGCCCACGGCGAGGCAGGCCACGATGCCGCGCGTCCATCGACGCGTGAGCTCGGCCTGCCGCGAGGGCGCGATGCCGTCGGCGGCGGGCGCCGCGGCGGGGGAGCACGATGGCTGCACGGGGTCACCGTCGGTCACGCGAACCTGCCTTCGGCTTCGGGGCGTTGGGCTTGGCAGGGGCGGGGACCTTGGTCGCCGCGGGCTTGCCGGCCGGGGACTTCGACCCGACTGCCGCCTCGGGCGCGGTCGATGCCTCCTGGATGGGCGCGAGGTCGATGCCGCGACGCTCGGCGGCGGCGCGGATGTCGGCCGGATCGCTCAGGCGGGCCACCTCGGCGCGCAGGCGCCAGCGCGCCCGCTCCTGCTCGACGATGCGGTTGTGCGTGCGCGAGATCTCGTTGGACACCTCGTAGCGCTGCTGCCGGAGGGCGAGCAGCGCCAGACCCATGGCCCCGAGGGCCACGACCACGACGAGGAGCTTGGCGAAGAGTCGCATGCTGGCGCATCCATGCGCCGGGGCCGTGCGCGGCCCCGGTCAGGCGATCACTTGCGGACGGGGATCCGGATGGTCTGGCCGGGCTTGAGGCCCGAAGGATCCTTGATGCCGTTGTGCTGGAGCAGCTCGGCCACCTTCACGCCCTGCTTGCGGGCGATGGCGTAGGGGGTGTCGCCCTTCTGCACCTTGTAGGTGCGGGCGGCGACCTTCACCTCGGGAGCGGTGGCGGGCACGTTGCCGGCGGGGACGCCGGCGGCGGCCACGGCCGTGGCGCCCGGGCGCAGCACGTCGATGGGCGGGATGCGGAGCTCGGCACCGAGCTTCAGGCGTGCGGCATCAGGGGCAACGGCCTTGTTGTAGTCCTGCAGCTTCTCCGCGAGCGAGCCGTCGCCGTACTCGGCCTTGGCGATCTTCCAGTAGTTGTCGCCCTGCTGGATCTTGCGGAAGCGAACGGGGGTGCCGTCGGTCACCGCCACCTCGATGGGCATCGGGCCGGACACGGGCTCGACGACGGCAACGGCATCGGGGAGCGCGCTCACGCCGTCGGCCGAGAGGTCCGGGGCGCCGGAAGGAGGCTGCGGCGCGTCCTCGAGGGCCACCACGCCGACGGCCTCGAGCTGCACCGACTGGTCGGGTGCGGCGGGCTCTTCCTGGACGACGCTCGCGGGGTCGTAGCGCTGGGCCGCGAAGTGGTCGGAGACCAGGATCCCGACGAAGAGCATGAGACCGAACCCGATCACCAGGGCAAGCTTGTTCTCGCGCGTCATGACGCCACCTTTGGCCGATGCCAGCCGAAATTCGCCTTTCGCGGACGGCCGACCGTGGCCACCGCTTTCCGTGTCATCGGCAGCGCGGCTCGGATTGCATCAGCCGGGACGACGGATTCCGCCGGTCACGCCGCCGGGCGGTCGGCGGCGCGCGCAACACGGAACGCGCGGAACTTGGCGCTTCGGGCGCGGCGGTTGCCGGCCACCTCCGCATCGGAGGGCTCGGCAGGCTTGCGGGTGAGGCGTTCCCCCAGCCCATCGGCCTCCCACGCGGCCATGGCGTGCTTGACCTCCCGGTCCTCGAGGCTGTGGAAGGAGATGATGCCGAGCCGGGCACCCGGCGCCAGCCAGCCGGGTGCGCCTGCCACCGCTGCGCGGGCGCCCTGCTCCATGGCGGACAGGAGGCCCCGGAGCGCGCCGAGCTCGTCGTTCACCAGGATCCGCAGCGCCATGAAGGTGCGCGTGGCGGGGTGCATCCGGCTCTGGCGGGCCTTGGCGCCATAGGCAGCAACCACCGCGGCCGCCAGCTGCTGGGTGGTCCGGATGGGTTCGCGGAGGCGTCGGTCTGCCACCACCCGGGCGATGCGCCGGGCGAAGGGGTCCTCGCCGAGGCGGAAGATGGCATCTGCCAGCTCGCGTTCGGGCAGGCGGGCGAGGAGCTCGGCCGCCGTCTCGCCGCGCGAGGTGTCCAGGCGCATGTCGAGGGGCGCATCCGCCTGGAAGCTGAAGCCGCGCGCCGGGTCATCCATCTGCGTGCTGGCGAACCCGAGGTCCGCGAGCGCGCAGTCGGCGCGCCAGCCGAGGGCTGCGGTCGCCCGGTCGGCGAGGGCGAAGGTCCCATGGTGGAGGTGCGGCACTGCGCCCGCGGCCGCGCGCACCCGATCCGCGGCAAAGGCGAGGTTCTCGGCATCGAGGTCGCAGAGCAGGATTCGCCCCGTGGGGCCGACCGCCCGAGCCATGGCCTCGGCATGGCCGCCGCGCCCCGCGGTGAGGTCGATGGCGGTCTCACCCGCGGCGGGCGCAAGCTGTCGCAGGACGGTGTCGAGCAGGACCGGGAGATGTCCGGCCGCGTGGGTCATCGGGCGGCGCCGTCGCCCCGGACGGCATCTGCCGCCGGCCGCCGCGAGCGCACCGCGGTGGGCGCGGCGCCGGTGCCGCGCATGGACACGGCGACGAGGAGCAGGAACGCGCCCACGAGCACCAGGAACGGCCACAGCATGCGGCCGGGCTGGAAGAGCAGGAAGGTGCCGACCGCGCAACCGAGGAGGACCAGCCCGAACTCCATGCCGTAGAGCGAGAGCACGGCCTTGCGGACCGAGCCGTCGACGGCGCGCTTGACGCGATGGTGGAGGTGGTTGGCGTCGGGGGTCGAGAACGGCACGCCCGCGCGCTTGCGGCGGATGATGGCCAGCGTGGTGTCGAGGATGGGGAGGCCGAACATGGCCAGCCCGCACATGACCAGGAGCGTGGCGCAGCCCTCGTAGCCGGCGTTCGTGGGCAGCTGCTGCACCGGCGGCAGGATCACGCCGGTGCCGAGGGTGTGCACGGGCTCCGCGCCGTTGCGGAGCACCGCCGGGCACTCGAACGGCTGCAGGTTGGCGAAGCTCATGATGATGGTCACCGAGAGGTAGCCGATCAGCAGGCTGCCGGCGTCGCCGAGGAAGATGGACGCCGGGTTGAAGTTGAACACCAGGAACCCGCAGCAGGCACCGAAGAGGCTCAGGCACAGGACGACGCGGGCGCCCGCCATGGAGCGCGCCAGCCCGCCGATGTCCGAGAGGTCGGGCGGCAGCGCGTAGACGATGGCAAGTGACAGCGCGAGCAGCCCGATGCACATCACCGCAGTGATGCCGGAGAGCAGGCCGTCGAGGCCGTCGAGCAGGTTGGCGGCGTTGCTGCCGCCGAGGACGAACGCGGCCACCAGCGCGGTGCCGGCCCAGTAGAAGACCGTGGCATTGAGGACGGTGAAGCCACCGAGCGTGAACAGCACGTCCTGCGGGCCGCCCATCACCGGCGTCATGAGGCCCGTGGCCACGTTGACGCCGATCTCGTCGATCGCGAGCGCGGCCGCGGCGACGAGCTGCCCGGCGACCTTCAGGCGCGCGTCGAACTTCCAGATGTCGTCGGCAAGTCCCGTGAACGTGATGGCGATCATGCCGAGCACCACCGAGAACGGCACCGGCGGCAGCGACGCGAGGTCGCCGCCGGCGAAGAGCGCGCTGACGATGATGCCGGCGAACACGCCGACGAAGACGCCGACGCCGCCGAGGTAGGCGACCGTGCGCCCGTGCAGCTTGCGGACGGCATCGGGCTTGTCCACCACGCCCGTGCGGTGCGCGATGGCCCGGGCCACGGGAACGGCCGCCACCGTGGCCAGGAAGCTGGCCACGAGCGCAGGGGCGGAGTCCACCAGCAGCGTCAGTGCGCCCTGCATGCGGACGGCATGGTCGACGCCCTCGCAGGTCATGCGGCACCTCCCGAGAGCCCGCCCGCGATGCCGGAGGCACACGCGGCCACGTCGGCCACGGTCCGCTCGAGCGTGATGGCGGGATCGAAGCCGATGGCGGCCCGGATGCGGGCGATGTCGGGCACGCGGATGGCGAGGTCCTCGAAGGAAGGGCCGAACACCTCGGAATGCGGGACATGCACCACGCCGGAGGCACTGCCGGTGACGCGCAGGACCAGCTGCGCGAGGTCCTCGACGGTGACGGGCCGGTCGCTCCCGACGTTGAACACGCGGCCGTGGCACGCGGCCGTGGCAAGGAGGCGCACCAGCGCCCCCGCCACGTCGCGGACGTCGCAGAAGCAGCGCACCTGCCGCCCGGTGCCGTGCACCTCGAGCGGCCGGCCGTCGAGCGCCGCCGAGACGAAGCGCGGCAGCACCATGCCGTAGCGACCGCGCTGGCGCGGGCCGACGGTGTTGAAGAGGCGGGCCACCACCACGGGCAGGCCGTCGCGGCGCGCGTGCGCGAGCGCCAGGTGCTCGTCGAGGGCCTTGGAGAGCCCGTAGCTCCACCGCGACACGGTCGGCGGGCCGAAGGCGATGTCGTCGTCTTCCCGGAACGGCGCGCGGACGCCCTTGCCGTACACCTCGCTGGAGCTGGCCACCAGCGTGGGCACGCGGCGCTGTGCGGCGAAGGCGAGGATGGCCGACGTCTCCGCGACGTTGGTCTCGGCCGCCGAGACCGGGTCCTCCACCACGAGCCGCACGCCGACCGCCGCGGCGAGGTGGAAGATGCCGTCGAAGCGCGACGGATCGAGGGCGAGCACCGCGTCCGAGGCCTTCGCCTCGATGAACTCGAGCCTTCCGCCGTGCGCGGCGATGGCGCCGTCGAGGTTTCCGCGCAGGCCCGTGGAGAGGTCATCGACCACGGTGACGCTGCCGCCGCCGGCGAGCAGCGCATCGCAGAGGTGCGAGCCGATGAAGCCCGCACCGCCGGTCACCAGCCAGCGGCGTCCGTCACCGGCGTTCATGCCGCTGTCCGGAGGGATGGCAGCGGACGGTTCAGGACGGGGACTCCTCGCCGGGGCTCGCGGGCGCAGCTGCAGCGGCGGCCGCCGGGGCGGGAGCCGACGCGGGCTTGGCGTACTCGGCCATCAGCTCGGCGTTCTTGCGGAAGTAGCCGCCGACGGTGTGTTCCGGACGCATGAGGAGCGTGCCGAGGAGCACCGCATGCGAGTCCTGCAGCTGCCCGACGAGCTTGCCGACGAGGCCGCGCTCGTCCACCTGCGCGCGGATCACGAGCACCGCCGCGTCGCAGGCATCGGCGACCACCATCGACTCGCCCGCGACCAGCGTCGGCGGGAGGTCGAGGATCACCACCTGGTGCTTCTCGCGCAGGCGCGCGATGACGCGGCGCATCTCGTCGGTGGACAGGCGCTCGTACACGCGGCTGTCGGGCGTGCCGGGGCCGTAGACGGCGATGCCGTCGCGGACCTGCGGCTCCACCGCGCGGCCGGCGAGCATGTCGCTGAGGCCCGGCGCGTCGGGGTCGGCGCCGAAGATCGACGCAAGGCGCGGCCGGCGCAGGTTGGCGTCGACCACGGCCACCGAGCGGCCGATGGCGTGCAGGCTCTCGGCGAGGTTGGAGACCACGGTCGTGGTGCCGCCGCCCGGGTTCGCCGAGAGGATGGCAACCGACCGCACGCCGCCGGCATCCATCGCCTTGCGGGCATTGGCCGCGAACTGGCGGAACATCTCGGCCGTCGTGGACCCGGGCATCGCGGTGACCACGAGCTCGGCACCCTTCGGCTCCGAGGGATCCTCGGCGATGTCGGGGATCACGCCGATGAGTCGGGCGCCGCCGACGCCGGCGACGTCGCTCGGCTGCTTGACGCGCTGGTCGAGGAACTCGCGCAGGAACAGGATGCCGGCCACCACCAGCAGCACGAGCACCGCGCCGCCGGGGACCATGAACTTGAGCTGCGGGAAGTCCAGCTCCTTGGGCGTGGTGGCACGCTGCACGAGGCGCACGCGGCGCGCGTCCTCGCGGGCCTGCAGCAGGTCGAGCTGGGTGATGAGGTCCTGCAGGTCCTTGCGCTCGAGCTCCTTCTGCGCCAGCTGCTCCTTGAGGGCGTCGAGCGCGCTGATCTGCGCGGTGAGCTCCTGGAGCTTCTTCTGCGCCTCGGTGAGGTCGAGCGTCTGCTTCTCGACGAGCGACTTCAGCCCGACGACGCGCTGCGCGAAGTCGATCTTGTCGGCGAGCAGGTTGCGCGACATGGTCTCGTCCATGGCCGACTTCATGCGGGCCTTGGCGGCGGCCTCGCGCTGCACGAGGTCCTTCACCTCCGGATGGTCAGGGCCGAAGCGGTCCATGCGCGAGTTGAGCGCCACCTGCAGCATCTGCATGTCGCGCTCGAGCTGGCGGATCGACTGGTCGTCCAGCGCCCGGCGGCGGTCCTCGTCCTCGTACTTCTGGTCGGCGATCTTGCGGTCGATCGAGTCGAGGCGCGCCTGGGCGAGCGTGAGGTCGCGGATGGTGTCGTCGCGCAGGCGGGCGAGGTTCTCCGAGGAGCGCTGGTCGGCGAGGTCCGATTCGCGGCCGGCGGTGATGCCCTTGGAGCGGATGAAGTCCTGGATCTCGGTCTTGAGCGTGCGGATCTGCTCCTCGACCTGGCTCTTCTTCTGCTCGAAGCTGCCCTTCGAGCGCGCGGCACGCTCGTTCTCCTCGGCATCGCGCGCGCCCATGTAGGTGTCGGCGACGCGGTTGAGGACGACGGGCACGTCCGACTTGTCCCACGTGCGCCAGGTCATGGTGAAGAGCTGCGTGCCGCGGCGGTGGCCGACGCGGAGCGACTCCTCCAGCTCCTTCACGCGCTCGTCCACCGAGGTGTAGTACTGGCCCCACTTGGTGGTGCCGATGTCGGGGGCCTTCATGGCGGCCTCGAGCACCGACTTGGAGATCATCTTGGCAGATTCCGTCTGGCCGAGGCGGGCGATCGCCTCGTCCTGCACGATCTCGCGCGTCACGGCGTCCTTGGCGCCGGTCACCTCCGGGCGGATCTCAAAGAGCACCGACCCGCCCCAGAGCGGGAACAGGAACAGGAAGGCGAAGTGCGCGATGGTGCCGAGCACCAGGCCGGCGCCGGCGGAGCCGACGAGAAGCCACTGGTTCTGCCGCAGGACGCGCACCGGGTCGATGGTGGGCGCGGCCGGGCGGGCGGCGCGCGGCGGGCCACCGGCGGGCGCGGGGCGGGACTGGGCGGCGGGGGGCGTGCTTGCTTGCGTCATGTTCGAACCTCGGGGCGATGGCCCCATGGATGAGGTCAGCGGTCAGGTCAGCGGTCAGTTCAGTGGTCAGGTCGGTCGGTCACTTCCCCTGCAGGGTTGAGGCGAAGTCGTCGATGTCCTTCTTGGTCTCTGGGTCCGACGGCCGGGCGCGGGCTCGGTCGAGCACCTGCCGGGCCTCGGTGAAGTTGCCCTGCGCCGCACGCACCTGCGCCAGGTGCAGGAGCGAGCTGGCGGAAGGCGATGCGGCGATCGACTTGGCGAGCGCGTCCTCCGCCTCGGCGAGCTTGCCCGCGTTGAGGAGGACGTAGCCGAGCGTGTCGAGGTAGTCGGGCTGCGCCGGCGCCAGCAGGACCGCGCGTGCCGCGAAGTCCATGGCCTTGGCCGGGTCCTTCTTGGTGCGGGTGAGCAGGTATGCCGCGTTGTTGAGCGCCGCGGCACTGCCGGGGGCGAGCGTCGCCGCTTCCGCGAACGCGTCCGCCGCGGCCGGGCTGTCGCCCTTGCCGTAGAGCGCGGTGCCCTTGGTCAGGAGGCACGAGGCGCGGACGCCGACCGGCGCCTTGTCGCCCATGGCCTCGACCTTGGCGCACCAGCCGATCGCCTTGTCGGCGCCCTGCGGGCCGCCGCGCGACCACGTGTCGGCGAGGAGCGCGCACTCGATCGGGCCGGGTTCGCCGGCCTGCGTCATGAACGCCTCGAACTCCGCGACGCGGTCCTGCGGGAACAGGTCGCGGAGCGTGACGCAGGTGCGCTCGAGCACGCGCAGGCTGTCATCGCCCGTCGCGGCGCGCGCGGCGGCAAGCGCCTCGCGTCCCGCGACCAGGCCCTCGTCGCGGCGGCCCGTCCGGGCGAGCGCGGCCGCGGACACGGCCTTGAGCACCGGGGACTGCTGCGCCAGGTCCGCCGCGCCGCGCAGGAGCGCAAGCGTCTCGGACGCGTTGCCGGCGGCCAGCCGGGCGGACGCGGACTTCTCGAGGTAGGGGAGCGAGCGCGGGTCGAGCGAGAACGCGCGCTCGTACTCGGAGGCCGCCGCGGCGCTGTCGCCCGTCGCCTCGAGCAGGTCGCCGAGCCGCTCGGCCCACTTGGGGTCCTGCGGCCGGAGCTCGACGCCCGCGCGCGCCACCTCGACGGCGCTCGTGACGTTGCCCGCGGAGACGAGCATGTCCATGAGGCGCGTGCGCGCCTCGTCGCTGCCGGGCTGCGCCGAGATGAAACGCTCGATCACGCCGAGCGCGGCCTTGATGTCGCGCTTGTCGAGCGACAGGTCCGCGCGGAGGGACACCATCGGCCAGTAGAGCGCGTTGCGCGCGAGCGTGCGGTCGGCCTCGGCGATGGCGGCATCGAGCTTGGCCTTGTCCTGGCGCGCGACCGCCATGCCGCGGAGGAACTGCACGCGGCGGAGCGGTGCCAGCAGGTCGAGCGGCGCGGCGGCCTCGGCGCGGGACAGCGCCACGAGCGCCTCGTCCATCTTGGCCATCGCCTCGTCGAGCTTTCCGTCGGCGCGGAGCGCCTCCGCCTCGAAGCTCGCGATGCCCACCGCCACCATCTCCACGAGGCGCTGCGTCTCGGGGGTGGGGGTGGAGCCCACCAGCGGCCGGATGCGGTCGAGCGTCGCGCGCGCGGAGGCGGCGTCGCCCTGCACGAGGTAGAGGTCGGCGAGCCGCAGCAGCCCGGGCAGGGACTCCTGGTCCTTCACGATGGCCGCGAGGAGCTCGGCGGCGCGCTTGAGGTCACCGCGGCGCGCCTGCAGCTCCACGTCGGCGAGTTCGGCCTCGCGACGCTTGGGGTCCTGCAGCGGGCGGGCCTTGGCCAGCGCCGCATCGGCCGCGGCACGCTCGCCGAGGGCGTCGAGGAACGATGCCTGCTCGAGGTACATGGATGCCGTCGCCTTGCCGTCCGCCTCGGCGCGGTCGAGCACGGCGCGGAGGGTGGCGATGGCCTCGGCGGTCTTGCCCTCGTCGCGGAGCACGGCGGCCTTGGTCTGCGCCATGCGCATGTCGTAGGGGGCGGGCCCCATGGCGGCTTCGTACAGGCGCTCGGAGATCTCCTCGTTGCGGCGGCGGGCGTCGGCAAGCAGGCGGCGCTGCTCGTCGGGCGGCACCGCGGCCCAGGCGCGCGCGTCGTAGCGCGGGCGGCCCTGGTCGTCGCGGACCGATCCGAAGTCCGGGGGCAGGTGGAGGAGCACGTAGAGGTCCGCGATGTTCTGGCGGTTGGTGGAGTCAAGCTGCAGCACGCGCTCGCGGTGGTCGACGGCCTTGGACTTGGCGCCGTACACGGCCTCGTACTCGGCGGCGAGCGTCAGCGTGTCCACGTCGGCGGGGTTGGCCGACACCGCGGCGCGCAGCATCTCCAGGCCCTGGCGACCCTGCGCGGACCGGCCGAGGGCGCGCGCATATCCACGCACGTTCAGCAGGTCGTTGGGGCGGCGGTCGTACGCCTCCTTCCAGAGGGCGAGCGCGGCGGGCTCGTTGCCGATGCGCTCCTGGATGGCGGCGAGCGTGGTGGCCACGGGCGCCTCGGTGCGGCCGGACTGCCGCGCCTTCTCCAGGAAGGCGATGGCCTCCGAGGTCTTCCCCTGCGCGTCGAGCAGCCGCGCGCGGAGCACCGTCTCGAGCGCGGGGCTGGCCGAGCCCAGCTTGGCCGCGGCTGCGACGTGCAGCTCGGCGGCAGCGAAGTCCTTGCGCTCGAGGGACTCGACGAACGCCACCTCCACGGCAGCGGGGTCGCCGCCGTTCGCGGCGAGTTCCTTCTCGGAGTCGGCGAGCGCGGCGGTCACCTTGGTGATGAAGCCCTCGACCTTGGGGAGGTCGGCGGAGCCGGAGCGGCGCAGGTCCACGAGCTGGCGCTCGAGGTCGTCGCGCAGGCCGCGCAGCGCACGGATGCGCTCGGCGGGCCGCTGCTTCGGGTCGGGCACCATGCGCGCGATCATCATCTCCACGCGCTCGAAGGGATCCTCGGTGGCGAGGGTCGCTTCCATGCGCGCCATGTCGATGTTGGGCGGGAACTTGTCGAGCGCGGCCCGCACGAGCTGCAGCGCCTTGGCCCGGTCGCCGGCCTCCTGCTCCACGAGCGCCTGCGCGTAGAGCGCCTGCAGCGCGCCGCTGCTGGTCTCGACCCACTTGGCGGCAAGCTCGCGGGCCTTGGCCCAGTCCTTCGCGCGGATCGCCTGGTCGAGCCCCTCGACCTCCGGCGCCTGCTGCGCGCGTCCGCCCTCGGCGCGCATGCGCGCGTCCGCGGCGAGGCGGGCGAACCGGTCCTCCTCGGGGAGGGCCTTCGCGATGGCCTCGAAGAGCGATGCCGCCTCCGGGAACCGGCCCAGCTGCGCGGCCAGCTCGGCGCGCTGGATCACGAGGCGCAGGTCCGTCGGGTGCGCCTCGGTGCCGCGCGTGACGGTCTGCATGGCCAGCCCGAGGTCGCCCTGCGCGCGGGACACGAGCGTCGACCAGAGGAACGCGTCGGCCGGCGGCTGCGGAACCTTGGAGAAGTAGGTCTCCCACTTCTTGGCCGCGCCGGCGAGGTCGCCGCGCGACTGGAGGATCTTGGCGTCCGCGGCCAGCATGCCGGGCGCGGCTTCCTCGTTCTGCAGCGCCTTGAGGAGCTCCCCGCGGAGGCCCATGACCTCCTTGTCGAGGTCGGCCTTGCGCGCGGGATCGACGCCCTCGCGCGCGCCGGCGGTGATGGCCGACTCGATCAGCACCTGGATGGCGCGCGCCCGGGTCTCGGGCTGCACGCTCGCCATGAGGCTGGTCGGCAGCGTGGGCTGATCGAGGATGCGGCGGGCAACGGCACGGACGCGGTCCGCGCCGCCTTCCTGGTCGCCCATGCGGCTGACGAACTCGAGCAGGTAGCTCGCCGACAGCAGGTCCGCGGGATGCGCGGCGGTCCACGTGTCGAGGAACGCGGCGGCCTCGGTCACGCCGAGGCAGTCGATCATGCGGCCCGCGGCCTGGCGCACCAGGAGCGAGCGGTCCGTGGCCACGGCGGCGTCGCCGAGGCGCTTGGCGGCCTCGGCCACCTTGGCCTTGTCGAGCTTCGAGCGCTCGATGCGGTTGCCGACGCGCGCGTCGAGGGTGGCACGGTCAAGCTCGACCAGCGCCATCGCGTAGCGGGCGCGCGGGTCGTTGCCGTCGATGGACGCCTTCATGTCGGCGATCGTGCGGTCGAGCTGCTCGAGGCGGCGCACCGCGGCGGATTCCTGGCCCGCGTTGCGCAGGTTGCCGACGTCGGCGATGCGCAGGCCGGCGAGCGCGCCCCAGCCGCGCCAGCTCTTCGGGTTCACCTTGACGAAGGCCTCGGCCTGGCGCTCGAGGTCGCTCCGCTCGCCGGCGGTGAGCACGGCCTGGCGCTCGGCGCGCGCTGCGATGAGCGCCTCCTCGGCGGACTTCAGGCCGTCGCTGCCGGGGGGCATGGCGTCCTTCATCTCCTTCGCCACGCCCTCGATCGTCAGCCAGCCCTCGCCGCGCGCGAAGAGCTCGGCCTCGTCCTCGAGCGCGTCCATCAGGATGCGCCACTGCTCCGGGTCGCCGGGCTGCGCACGCGTGCGCGCGCGCTTCAGCATCATCAGGTTGCGGTAGTCCTCGGTGGACTGCGCGGCGGTGTCGGCGACGACCTTGCCGAGCGCCTCCTCCATCTTGCCGACGTACTCCACCGACTCCGGCTTCTTGCTGACGGCCCGGCCGTACATGCCGTAGGCCTCGCGGGCCTTGCCCTGGGCGAGCAGCTCGTCGCCGGCGCGGACGTGCCGCTCGGCGTTCTTCAGCCACAGCTGGTTGACGAGCACCACGGCAGTGAGGAGCAGGATCGCCGCGGCCGAGAAGCCGATCACGACGAGGAGGAACTTGCGGTTGAGCTTGCTTGCCATCGATGGCGGTCCTGTGGTTCGTCAGCCCCGGGTCGGGCCACCGCGTTCCACCGACGGCCAGTCGGGGAGGCGGCGCATGAGGTGCGGGAGGAGTTGGGTGAGGAAGTCCTCGGCCTGCTCGCGGAAGAGCCGGGCCGGGGGCGTGTCGCCCAGCGGGTAGCGGGCGGAGAGCTGCAGCTTGCAGAAGTACGCGAAGCGGTCGGTGAGGTCGAAGGCCAGCGAGCGCACGGCGATGGTGCTCGGCGTGCAGCGGCCGTTGGCGATGAAGAGGTACCCGCCGAGCTGCTCGAAGCGCGGCGCCTTCGGGTCCTGGAATGTGGTCAGCGTCATCGCGAAGTCGCCGATCGGGAGCGCAACGTCCTCGGAGGCCTGCGTGACCGGGTCCACGACCGTGGCCATCGGGTACGGCTTGCCGCTGGCGGCGTTGACGGGGGCATCGGGCCGCGTGGAGGCGAGCATCTCCACGGCGAGCGGCATCTGCGTCGGCTCGCCGAGCTGCACCAGCCCGCCCGCGCCCCAGCAGCGCTCGGGGATGTGCGGCACGGTGTCGATCATGCCCGTGTAGTAGGCAAGGTGCAGCAGCATCATGCCCTTCGCGGGGTCGCCGTCGATCGCGTAGCTGCGGGTGAGGTACTTGTCGGTGCCGAGCGACTCGACCATGGCCGAGTCCATCTCCTGGTCCTCGCCGACCTTCTTCCAGCGACCGAGCGCGGCGGGAATGGAGCCGAAGTCGGCGCGGAGCGCGACGGGCTCCTTGCGCAAGTAGACGTCGAGCGCGCTCATGGCGCCGCGCATCGCCAGGCCGCCGACGGCGAGCGTCGCCAGGACGAGCACGTAGGCGGTGCGGACGGAGGGGAGGATGCGCATGTCACGCACCGCCCTTCGGTGCCGCGACGGGCACGTCGACCACCAGGTTGCGGATCACCCACATGGCGCCCAGGAACAGGAGGAAGGCCGGCACCAGCCACACCAGCCCCACCATGCTGTGGAACTCGCCGGTGCTGAAGTTGGAGTCGACCGTCGAGAGCAGCCCGAGCGACGCCACGCGGAGGACGTTCACGAAGAGCGAGATCGGGATGCCGGCGGCCACGAGCAGCGCGCGCTGCCACCAGCGCGGCAGGCCGATCGCCGCCAGCGCCACGCCGATGGCGAGGAACGCCATGAGCGTGCGCATGCCCGAGCACGCCTCGGCCACGTTGAGGGGGTGCGATGTGCCGTCGGAGAAGTGCACCGTCAGCACGTTGCCGACGCGGTCGGTGTCGAGACCGAGCACGTTGAGCAGGAGGTGCGCGCCGATGGCGCTCCAGTCCTGCAGGCGCTCGGTGACGCGCGAGATGAAGCGGTCGGAGATGTATTGCCCGAACACCACCCAGTAGGCCCACGGGAACCACAGGTAGCGGAACGCCTCGGTGCCGAAGACCGTCAGGAGGCAGCCCAGGAGCGCGACGCCCACGCCAAGGCCGCGAAGGTTGTGGTGCTGCAGCGCCGCCGGCCCGAACGCGGCCGCCGAGTAGATGGCGAGCCCGAGCGCGAGCAGGCCGAGCGCCGGCCACGAGGGACGGAACGCGATGGCGGCGAGCCTGTCACGCTTCAGCCAGATGAAGTAGCCCGAGATGGCCGGGATGACCAGCGTGTGGCCCCAGTCCTGCACCTGGCCGAGCGCCATGCCCACCTGCGCGCGGAAGAAGTCCCAGAACGTGGCGACGAAGATCGCGGCCCACACGCCGCCCGCGATCCACGCGGTGCGCGCATCGACGGCCAACGCCCCCGGCGCCGCGGGTGCGGCGTCGGCACGCGGGTGGCTGCCGGCTGCGGTGGTCGTCATGCGGAAGCTCGAACTCCATCAGGCCCGCCGACTCCGGTTGGCTCCCTCCCTACGCCGCGGGGCCGACGCGGGTTCGGCGAGTCGCGGGAAATCAGTTGCCCACGACGTTGACGGGCGGCGCGCCGAACACGTCGTTGCCGAAGTTGCGGTCAAGCAGGAAGCCGAAGCCGTAGGTCATGCGGAAGCCGTTGCGGATGACCGCCAGCGGCGTGGCGAAGAAGTTGGTGCCGATGATCACGTGATCGTCGGCACGCATCACGATGTCGGGCTCGGCCTTGTTGCGGATGGCCGCAAGGTTCACGCGGATGGCCGCCTCGCGGTCGGGCGCGATCTTGCGGATCAGGTCGACGCGCTGCGGGATGGCGATCTGCCCGAGTCCGCCGGCCGCGGAAACGAGGCGGCTGAGCGTCAGCTCGCCGATCGGCGGCAGGTTGTAGACGCCGGGGCGCGACACTTCGCCGTCGATGTACACGACGCCGAGGTCGCTCTCCACGTGGATCTTGTCGCCCGGGCGCACGTAGACGTTCTGCGTCAGGTCGCCCTTCTGCAGCTTCGCCCAGTCCACCAGGATGACGCGGGTCTTCTTGCCGTTGGGCAGCCGGAAGTCGACGGCCTGCGTGCGCATGCGCGCCTCCGAGGACGCGGCGGCGGGGCCGGTGATGGCGCCCTCCGGCGAGTTGGGTGCCGCGAGCGTGCCCTCGGTGCGGCCGGGCCCGGCGTTGCCGGCGGGGACGAACACCCACTCCTGCTTCTGCGTGTCGAAGACGTACCGCGACTCCTGCGCGGGAACGGCCGTCGCGGGCCCTTGGGTGCCGGCGGCCTGATCCACCGCGGCGGGCTCGGCGACCTTCGGCGCCTCGAGCTGGTCAACGTCGACCACCATGCCCGGCGTGCGGAACGCGCCGGGGCTCGCGGGCTTCTCCGCGGCGGGCGCGGGCTCGATCTGCTTCAGAAGGTCGTCGACGCTGGGGGCGGGCGCGGAGGGTGCTGCCGCCTCAGGCGCGGGGCCGGGCTTCGGGGCCTCCGGCGCGGTCGGCGCGGGCGCGTCGGGAGCGGTGCCCTCGGTGTCTGCCGCCTCGAGGGTGCGCACGATGCGCACGCGCACCACGCCCTCGTTGGCGCCGCCTGCAAGCGCAACCGCCTGCTCGATGTCGAAGTCCGGGCGCGACAGCGCGTAGACGCCGGCGTTGCGCACCTGGCCGTCCACCACGAAGGTGAACGACCGGCCCTCGACCACGGTCACGGAGACCTTGGGGTCGCGAATGATCGGCTTCAGCTTCTCCTCGAGCGCCGTCACGAACTGGCTCTGCGAGAGGCCGCCGGCGACCACGCTCCCGACGATCGGCAGCAGCACCTTGCCCGACTGGTCGACGGTGCGGCGGAACTGCTCCGGCTTGTCCACCTGGAAGAGGTCGTTGATCTGGATCTCGAGCACGTCGCCCGAGGCGTAGGTGTATTCCGTGGTGCCCGGGATGAGGTCGCTTGCAAGCGGCGGGCCCATCTCGGTGGCGAACGCATCCTCCTCGACCTCGATCACGTCGATCTTGCGCAGGATCGGGATGGAGGTGGGGGTGTGCTCGAAGTAGCCCGTGCGGCTCGGGTCCATCCAGCTGTCGTAGTCGCACCCCGAGAGCGCAGTGCCGAGCACCGCGACCAGCGCCGTCAAGGCGGCGTGCCGGGGTCCTCCGGAGCGGGCGGTGTGGCTGGCGGTGTTCCGATCGCGACTCATGGGTGAGGTCAACCTCAGAAGGGACGAACCAACGGTCAAGCGCCAACGGCGCCGAAACGCAAAACCCAATTCCCTCGGACAGCAGCGTGAGGGCCGAAGTGCCTATCGGCACGGCCGGGAGGCTACCTGCATCGAGGTCACCCCGATTTGCCGCAAGCATCCCTGTGCCGAGACCTAACTCCCGATGCAGCCTTGGAGTACGGCCATCCTGATGGCGACTCCGTTGGACACCTGTCCGAGAATCTGGCTCCTGCGGGCGTCGTCGGCGACATCGTCATCCACCTCGACGCCTCGGTTGACCGGCCCTGGGTGCATCACGATGCAGTGCGGGGGCAGTCGGTTGGCCCGGTCACGCGTGAGGCCGTACTGAATCCGATAATCCGAGCCAATCCCACCCCCTGCCGCGCGCTCAAGTTGGACGCGAAGCATCATGATGACATCAAGATCGCCGAGGATCGCGTCAAGATCATGGCTGATCGACAGTCTTTCGGAGTGTTGGACGATGCTTCCGAGCGAGCGCGGCAGCAGCGTCGGGGGCCCCACCAGCCGGACCGTGGCTCCAAGCATGGTGAGCGCGTGCATCGCGCTTCGCGCCACCCGACTGTTGGCGATGTCACCGACGATGGCCACGGTGCGGCCCTCGATGGACCCGAGCGCGCGGCGCACGGTCAGGCAGTCGAGAAGCCCCTGCGTGGGGTGCTCGTGGCGTCCGTCGCCGGCGTTGATGACCGAGCACCGCACGTGCCTGGCGAGCAGGTGCGCTCCGCCGGCGATGGCACTGCGCACGACGATGGCGTCCACGCCGAGCGCCTCGACGTTGAGCGCCGTGTCCAGGAACGACTCGCCCTTGCTCGAGCTGGAGCCAGCCCCCTGCAGCGCCAGCGATCGCGCCCCGAGCCGGGCCGCCGCGGTCTCGAAGCTGAGGCGCGTGCGGGTGGAGTCCTCGTAGAAGAGATTGGCCACCAGCCGCCCGGCCAACGCATCGGAGGGCGGTGCCGTCCGCTGCGCGATGGGAAGGAACGCCTCGGCGCGGTCGAGGAGCGCGGTGAGCGCCGCCGCGTCGAGCCCCTCGAGTTGGAGCAGGTGCCGGGCCATCGGGCAAGCAGTGTACGGCGCACCGGCGGGCGGCCACGGGAGCACGAACCGATAGCCTCTGGCCATGGGTCGTACGGTCTGGGTCACCGCGGACACGCACTTCGGCGAGGCCGACGCGATCAGCCGGTTCGGCCGCCCGTTCACGGACGTGCGCGAGATGGACGAGGCACTGCTCGATGCCATCAACCGCCGGGTGGGCCGCCGCGACGTGCTGCTCCACCTCGGCGACGTGTTCGGCAGCCTCGACTGGCAGAGCTCGGGCGCGCGCCGCGACGCGCGCGCGCTCCTTGCGCGGATCCGGTGCCGCCGCATCCGCCTGGTGCGCGGCAACAAGGACCCGGAGTCACGCGGCTTCGCCCGCTGCTTCGACCGCATCGACGAGTCGCGGTCCTTCCGCGTGCAGGGGCCCGGAACCGACGTGCGGCTGCGCGTGGTCTGCCACCACTACCCGCTGCGCCAGTGGCGCGGCATGTGGGACGGCGCGCTGCACCTGCACGGGCACGCGCACGGCTCGGTCGAGGAGGTTGGTCGCTCGCTTGACGTGGGCGTCGACTGCTGGGGGCTGGCGCCGCTCCTCCTCGACGACGCGATCCGCATCCTGTGCGCGCGGCCGGTCGACGACGGCGGGTACCTGCGGCGAGTCCCGTCGCGCCCCGCGTCGGCCCTTCCCGATCAGCCGCCGTTGTAGGCCGGATTCGACCACCACGGCCCCTGCACGAAGGGGTAGCTCGCGTTGTCGACGAACGGGTCCTCGCTGTCGCCGCTGCTGGTGGCGAACTCGTTGACCGGCGCGGGACCGCCCATCTGCGCCTGCTGCATCTGCGTGGGGGTCATGGCATCGCCCCAGAGGTCCGAGTCGGACTCGCAACCCGCGGCCACGAGGAACGCGCCGGCAAGGGCGGCCGTGACCGAACGCGCGAGGGTGCGGGAGGCAGAGCGCATGCGGAGGATGCTACTGCGCGGCGCCGATGCGCCAGATCGCGCCCTTGGCGCGCGCATCCTGGCTGCCCTCGAACGTCACCAGGTACAGCGTCCCGTCGTTGGCCTCTCCGAAGCTGGTGGGCAGCTGGTTGCGCGTGACGTGCAGCACTTCTGGTCCGGTCACCAGCTTGCCCTTCTCCGCGCGGATGCCCCACACCTTGCAGCTGCCGAGATCGGCGTAGAGATAGATGCCCTCGAGCGACGGCTGCGACGCGCAGCGGGAGACATAGCCGCCGGTGACGCTCACGCCCTCGGAGTGCGGGTACTCAACCACCGGCTCGATGTAGTCGCTCCCGAACGCGCCCGCCGCGCCGCCCGGGAACGCGTGAAGGCCCTCACGGGCGTTCCAGCCATAGTTGCCGCCGCGGACGATGATGTCGACCTCTTCCCACTGGTTCTGCCCGACGTCGCCGCCCCACAGCTCGCCGGTGGCTCGGTCGAAGGACATGCGCCACACGTTGCGCAGGCCGTACGCCCAGATCTCCGGGCGGGCGCCCTTGGTCGAGACGAAGGGATTGTCCTTCGGGATGCCGTAGGGCTTGCCGTCCTCGGCGCGGTCGACGTCGATGCGAAGCACCTTGGCCAGCAGCGTGCCGAGGTCCTGCCCGGCCTGCAGCGGGTCGTTGGCCGCGCCGCCGTCGCCGCAGCTCAGGTAGAGCATCCCGTCCGAGCCGAAGAGGATGGTCCCGCCGTTGTGGTTGGAGTACGGATCCTTGACGGTGAGGAGCACCTCCTCGCTGTCGGGCTTCCCTGTGCCGGAGTCCTTGTCGGCCTTCCAGCGCGACAGAACGTTCACGCGGTTGCGCTCCGGGTCCATCGCGGTGTAGTAGAGGAAGAAGACCTGGTTCTCGCGGAACTTCGGGTGGAACGCGATGGA
>Ga0192647_100518_pt1 | contig 27068 bp, 23 predicted proteins | sample LauGreFa1BDMLBSN_2_FD_133046 | JGI IMG/M metagenome (GOLD analysis project Ga0192647, IMG submission 133046) | Freshwater lake microbial communities from Lake Michigan, USA - Fa13.BD.MLB.SN - reassembly | ecosystem: Environmental > Aquatic > Freshwater > Lake | place: Lake Michigan, USA... | reverse complement strand
ATAAAGTACTGTAGCCTTTCATCCGGTGGTAACGGGTAAGGGCATCCATAATGGTGTCCTGAAAGGCATGCCCCATATGTAAACTTCCGGTTACATTGGGGGGTGGGATCATAATACAGTAAGACTCACCCTCTTGTTTGGCTGCAAAATAACCTTTTTCTTCCCAAATCTTATACCAACGTTGTTCAATTGAATGAGGGGCGTATATTTTTTCCATGAAGGGAGCTTTATGTTGTCGTGAAAGATGGGTTATTTTAACAGGAATTAAGACAAGGAATTAGGCTACTGAATTTGAATGCTGATTTAAGAACTATGAATATATTTAAAATGAAGTTTAGTAATTACCAATTTTTAGTAGGCGCTGTAGGCCTTGATTCCATTATAGAAGTCAATTTAATCAATCAGTCAAATAATTATATTATGAGTTGTTATATCAAAGCCTAACTTTTGATAGTGTTTGTAACGATTCCTGCCAAGCTCTTTTGTGACCTCGTTATTATCCAATATTTCTCGAATATGCTCTATTTTGTCGAGTTGTTCCGGGCAATGTGAAGAAAGATTAATGACAGTTTCTTGCCATTGATCAGGCACATTGAGTGAGCCAATTAAGATGACTTTTTGTATAGGTGGCTTTTCGCCAGTGTATATTTGATGTGGAATAAAACTACCTGCTCTAAAAGTCCAGAGCAGGTTATCTAATATTTGGCTTTGTTCTTTGTTATCTGTAAGCACATAACAAAAACAATGGTTACGATATGCTTTTTCGATGAGTTTACAGGTAAATTCATACCGATCTTGAATGGATTCAGACGACAGAAGATAAAAGCTGATTTCAGCCATAGGCGCGGTTAATAAGATATTGACATATTAAGGGTACGGGGCGACCGGTTGCACCTTTATTTGTTCCAGTGCGCCATGCAGTACCCGCGATATCAAGGTGAGCCCAGTGAAAGTTTTCAGCGAATTGAGATAGAAAACAAGCGGCAGTTATGGTTCCTGCATCTTTTCCCCCGACGTTTGCCAGATCAGCAAAGTTGGATTTTAGTTGTTCGTGATATTCTTCCCATAAAGGCAAGCGCCACAAACTATCATTTGACATTTCAGCAGCAGTTAACAAGTCATTACATAAGGTATCATTATTGCCGAGCAAACCACTGGGAATTCTACCTAAGGCCACAAGACATGCGCCAGTTAGTGTAGCCATATCTATTACGACATCTGGATTGAATCTTTCTGCATAAGTTAAGGTATCACAAAGCAATAAGCGACCCTCAGCATCTGTATTTAAAACTTCAATAGTTTTACCTGACATGCTGGTTAAAATATCACCCGGTTTATTAGCATCACCATCCGGCATGTTTTCAGATGAAGGAATCAAGCCGATAATGTTGAGTGGTAGTTGCATCTGTACTGCTGCTAGGAAAGAACCAATCACTGTGGCACCGCCACACATATCGTATTTCATTTCATCCATGCCGGGAGCTTGTTTTAATGAAATGCCACCTGCATCAAAGGTCAGGCCTTTGCCAATTAATACAATAGGCTTGTCGTCTTTTTTGCCTCCTTGATAGTTTAAGGTGATCAATTTTGCTGGTTGACGACTCCCACGTGACACTGACAAAAATGCACCCATATTTAACTTTTCCATGTCATTTTCTTCAAGAATGCTAATGTCGATGCTTGGGTACTTTTTTCCAAGTTCAAATGCTTGCTCGGCAAGGTAGCTAGGTGTGCAGATATTGCCCGGTAAATCACCCAATAGTTTAGTTAGATTCATGCCATCAGCAATCGCACGTCCTTGATTTAATCCTAATTGCGTAGAGATTAGTTCTGCTTCTGGAGAGAAAATGCCGATTTTTTCAATTTTGCTAGTAATCTCTTTGTTAGATTTGTAAGCGGTAAATTGATAAATAGCATCGTTAAAAACTTCAATAATTTGACGGGTTTTCCATTGCTGATTTGCGTCAATAACCTCAGCGTCTGCCAAGCAGCACAGAATAGATTTGATATTTGTTTTTTTTAAAGAGTTAATTGCTGCAAGGAGTGCTTTTCTATAATTTTTGCTAGTTAAGGGCTTGTTTTCTCCCAGTCCGACTAATAATATACGTTCTATAGGGTTATCAGGAATAGCATTTATCAATACGGTCTCACCATTTTTTCCGTTAATATCACCACGGCTAACAATTGTATTAATTAAACCTTTAGTGCTGATATTTATTGAGTGTGTGGTTGCACTTAATTGCAGATCTTGGTAGACACCTAAGATAAGGCAATCATATTTCAATGAATCTAGTGGTGCCGTTTCTATAGCGTAATTCATAATTTACTCATATTAATTTGCTTATTAAAGGTTTATCGTGAAATAGAAGAATGTGGCTATATCAAGATAATTCGTAGCAATGATTATACAGCTAGAGTCTTTTTTCAGAATGGATAATTATTTGAGGTTAGACTGGGTGTGCTGATATATTTTTTGTACAGTACCTTTTTGTAAAAGGTAAATGCCTGGATGATGTCATAGATAGGTCAATGGTACCATTTAAATTTTTTTATTTTGATTTTCTGAAGTGAGTATTATCAGAGTTAGCAAGGTAAGTCATAATCAAATTTACATGTTTGGCCTTTCCATTATGATGTTTATACCAATAAAAACCCCAAAAACTGTTTTTACCATGCATAAATCAATATAGGCATTGGTCATATTTTAAAAAATATTTGGCAATTATTAGTTAGGATTTAATTGGCTATATAAACTGTCAAAAAAACCGTTATGCCGTCCGAATAAAACGCTCGTGGTAATATTAAATATTATTTACTGATCTAAAATAGTATTAATCCAATAATACAAAATCATCTTTACCTACGCCACACTCAGGACAACGCCAATCCTCAGGAACATCTTCCCAGCGAGTGCCTGGTAAAATACCTGATTCCTCATCGCCTTCTTCTTCATCATAAATATGATCACATACGTCACACACATATTTTTTATAATCAGACATATTTAATCCTTAATCAATTTTAATGGTTAGAAAATTAACACCCAAAAGGGTATATTGCAGCCGACTATACCAGTTCCATATTAAATTTCAATGCCAGTTATAGTTCTTTTTTAAAGGGTAAGTATGAAATGGCATTTTGCTTATAGTGGTGCACTGCAATTTTTTCTTCAGTTACAAAGTGTTGAAATGCTTTTGTAAAGTTCTTATCTTTTATCCAATGTGCAGAGTAGGTGGTTATAGGTTCAAAACCACGTGAAATCTTATGTTCACCCTGTGCGCCCGAATCAAAACGTTGCAGTCTATGTTCAATGCAATAGTCAAGACCTTGATAATAACAAGTTTCAAAATGTAAGCTATGGTATTCATCGTAGCAACCCCAGTAGCGACCATATAGAGTTTCTTTACCAATAAAGCTAAGTGCTGCAGCAATAGGGGTATCGTTTTTATATGCTAGAACTAATAAGATTTGTTTTCCCATAGTACGGGCTATTTGTTCAAAAAAGGCTTGATTTAAATAAGGTTGCGAGCCTTTTTTTAAGTAAGTCATAGAGTAAAAATCATAAAATATTCGCCATTGTAATGTGCTTACATCAAGTCCAGAGATTCGCTTAAAGCTTATGCCTTGTTCAGTTACTCGACGACGTTCCCGTTTAATCATCTTGCGTTTACTGGTAGTTAGTGTCTGTAGAAAATCATCAAAATTTTGATAACTCTTGTTTATCCACTGAAACTGAACACCCTCTCGGATAGTTAATTGCAACGAATTAAATAACGGAAGCTGAGTTAAGGCAGGAAATAAACAATGCCATGATGAAATGTTATGTTGATATGATTGGTTTGTTATAAAAGAAAACAATAAGTTTGTAACTATAAATGGATCAATAGAATTATTGAAAATTATCCGTGTTCCTTGGCAGGGGGTAAGTGGAATGGCAGTTAACCATTTTGGGTAATAGTTAAGTTCATATTGTTGATAAGCTTTAGCCAATTGATGATCAAAAACGAATTCACCCCAAGAATGTTCTTTGAGATATAAAGGCATAAAAGCAACGAGTTTATTGTTATCAAGAACCAGTAAATGCGAGGGTATCCATCCCGTTTTTTGACAAACTGCCCCACTTTCTTCTAATGCTAATAAAAATTCATGACGTAAAAAAGGATAGTTAATCCCTGCAAGATTATTCCACTCTGATGGAGATACTTGCGATAAGCTGTTGATTTGCTCTATGTGCATTAGTTAAAAAAATATAAGTTCACAGTTATGTAATTAATATTTATATGATCTACAACTAATTAGGTGGTAAAAATAAGTGATTGTAGTCGTACAGTTATTTTTATAATTTTTTGTTAAGAAATAATATGTTCTCTTTTTGTTCTCTTTTGTATTGATTTTTAATTTTTATTTGTTATCCTAACAAAAACTAAACACGAATAGAGACAATTAAACTTATGAATATATTAACCCGACGACAAAGAGAAGTTTTTAATTATCTTCGCGATAATCATGATAGCTTTGCATGTCCGCCTAGTTTAAATGAACTTTGTGAAGGGCTTGGTATAGTTTCGCGAGGGTCGTTATACAAGCACATCATGGCTTTGATTGCCGCTGGCTTAGTTGAGCCGTTCACCGGTAATAAACAGGGGGGAATAAGACTGACTCAGCAAGTCATAGAAGAAGATAGCACTTTACCAAAGGGTTTACCATTCATAGGTTCTATAGCTGCTGGAAAACCCATTGAAGCATTGGCTACAGAGGGATATATGACTGTTCCGGATGCGCTAAAAACGGATAAGCCCTGTTATGTGCTTCAAGTTAAGGGAGATTCAATGATTGAAGCAGGAATATACGATGGTGATTGGGTAGTTATCGAGCAATGCAGTTGTGCAAAAAATGGAGAAATTGTTGTTGCGTTAATTGAAAAATCTGAGGCAACACTAAAGTATATTCAGCAAACGGCAGAGCAAGTGTTGTTGCTTCCAGCCAATGCTAATATGACAGCCTTGTCTTATCATCCTGATCAAGTTGAAATACAAGGTGTATTAGTTGGGCAAATGCGTAGTTATAGATTTCATTAATCATAGCGTTAAATTGAGGAGAATTGATATGTTACAAAGAGCTCATATGCATGATCAAGTATTCAATAAAGTTGAAGATATTATGAATCATTACAAAAGAAAACCTGTCGAAAATTTGATACAAATAGTTAAGCATTTTATTAAACACACCTTGGTTATTTGACTGTCGTTAGGCTTGATATAAGGCTGTAAATAAAAATTAAGCATAATAGGGTGAAGTTATTTTATAGTGTGTTAACCAATTTATTGTTGAGGTATCATTTTTAATTCTAACCTTATTTTAATGATCTCATGGTCCAGCCAACTCAAACCAATACACTAGAAAATGGTATTGCTCTAATACATGGTAATAAATTAGAAAATTTAATACATGTCGTGCAAGATTGGTTATCTAAATATCCCTTATTGCCATTAGAAAATGAAGTATTTTTGGTCAATAACAATGGGATGGGGCACTGGCTTAAACAACAGTTGGCGTGTAATGATGCATTGGGTATTGCGGCTGGCATTGATATTAAATTACCATCAACTTTCATATGGCAGGTATATCGAACTGTATTAGGTGATCAAATTCCTAAAGAACAGCTTTTAGCTAAATCGACATTAATTTGGAGACTCTACCGTTTACTGCCAATCTTAATTACTTCAACGCATTTTAATAATTTAACCCAATTTTTGGTTAACGACACTAACAGTCGTAAACGTTATCAATTATCTCTGCAATTAGCTGATTTATTTGATCAATATCAAGTTTATCGTTCTGATTGGTTGGCTGACTGGGCTAATGGTTTTGATTACTTACGTGATGCTCATGGTCAACCGCAAATATTGCCAGAAATGCAAAAATGGCAACCAGTATTATGGCGGGAAATTTTAAAAGATTTGGGTGAGCTTGATAGTGTTTTTGCTAGTCGAGCATCAGTTCATACTGAATTTATGGCTAGAATTGATCAAGCGGCACCCAAGTTACCGAAACGGGTTATTGTCTTTGGACTGTCTACTTTGCCTCAACAATCGTTACAAGTTTTATCTAAGTTGGGTCGATTTTGCCAAGTAATTATGTTCGTTCATAATCCTTGCCAATATTATTGGGCAGATATTATTGAAGATAAAGATTTACTGAAATCTGATCGCCGACGTCATGCCAATAAAGATACGATGTCTTCAGGATTAAATGTCGACGAACTGCACCAGCATGCAAATCCATTATTGGCTGCCTGGGGCAAGCAAGGCCGTGATTACATTCGATTGTTGGATCTTTTTGATGATCAAAGTGCCTACAGGCACTGGGATTGGCCTGGGCTAGATAACAAAATAGATCTATTTCAAGACTATGAAACACTGAGCCAACGAAACTTACTACAAAAACTGCAGCAATCAATTTTAGATTTAGATCCTATTCCAACAAGCCCTATTAATTTGCCAAAAATTGATGAGTCATTGGTTTTTCATATTACTCATAGTCCGCAACGTGAAGTTGAAATTCTTCATGATCAATTATTAGCAAGATTTAATGCGGCATATCAATCGGGAAAGCCATTACGTCCTAAGGATGTCATTATTATGGTGCCTGATATAAATACTTATGCACCTCATATTCGAGCCGTATTTGGTCAGGTTAAACAAGACGATAAGCGTTATATACCATTTAGCTTGTCTGATCAGCAGCAACGTGGACAAAATCCTTTATTAAGTGTTTTAGAAGCCTTGTTGAATTTATCAGAATCAAGATTTACAGTTAGTGAATGTTTGGCATTGCTTGAAGTGCCGGCATTGCGAAAAAAATTTGTAATTCATGAAACTGCATTACCCACGTTACATCAGTGGATTGAAGAGTCCGGTATACGCTGGGGTTTGAATGGTCAACAACGTCAACAAGCGGTTGATATGCCAGATAATTTAATTGCCAATACTTGGCGATTTGGACTACAACGAATGTTATTGGGATACGCCGTTGGCTCAGGAAAGGCCTTTAGGGGTATTGAGCCTTATGAAAATATTGGTGGTCTCGAGTCTCAATGGTTAGGGGGGTTAGCTGAGTTACAGGAAAAATTGGCAAGTTATGTTGTTCACCTGGCCCAAGAACATACGGTAGAACAGTGGCATAATTTGTTAATATCTTTGCTGGACGATTTTTTTATTGCAACGAGCGAATATGAACGGAAAACCTTAGATACGCTCAAACATACCCTAATGCAATGGGAACAATTTTGTCTACAGGCTAAATTAAATAATACTAACCGACTACCTATTAATGTTGTTCGTGAAGCTTGGTTAACGGCTTTTGATGAGCCTAATTTACAGCAACGTTTTCTAAGTGGTAGAGTAAATTTTTGTACGATGATGCCAATGCGAGCCATTCCATTCCGATTGGTTTGTGTATTAGGCATGAATGATGGAGATTATCCTCGTAATTACCAAGCACAAAGTTTTGATTTAATGACTCAGCGAGGACACTATCGTCCTGGTGATCGTTCACGTAGACAAGATGATCAATATTTATTTATGGAAGCTTTGTTGTCAGCCCGTGAGCAATTTTATATTAGCTGGGTAGGTAAAAGCATTCGTGATAATAGTGAACGCCCGCCATCCATTTTAGTAAGTCAGTTACGTGATTTTCTAGAACAAACTTGGCAAGTTGAGGGCGGACTACAAGATACATTACTGAAGTCAATAACCTTGGAACATCCTTTACAACCATTTAGTCGTGAATATATCGAAATTAGTCGGGACCAGCGTTTGTTTACCTATAGCAATGAATGGTTTAAACAAAGCACCGAAGGTTTTGGAGTTGATGCTGGATTGCGAACGAGGGTTGATTTACCTAAAGAGATTTCCATGGAATTTTTGGCAAATTTTCTCAAGGCACCAGTGAAAACTTTTTGCCAGACTAGCCTGAAATTTAGTTTTACTGATGATGATCTAACTAGTGAGGACAATGAGCCCTTTGGTTTTAATGGGTTACAATATTATCAGTATTGCAATGATTTATTGGCGGCTTTACAAGAAAATCCCACAGAACCAACGGATATTATCTTTCAACAACAATATTTGCGTATGGCTGCAAAAGGGAATTTGCCATTGGCGGGCTTTGCAAAATTGGCATTTAATGATCTTTCCTCAGTTGTTGAAAGTGCCTGGATTCAATATCTGGTTATAAGTAAAGTTTGGCCCCTAGTGCTGGAAGCATTCCCAATCAATTTTGTAGCCACTGTTGATGATGATACAAGTATTCAATTGGTAGGGAATTTATCAGGTTTACGTGAGAATAAAAATGGTGAGCAGTGCTTATTAAAAGTTACTGGACAATCATTATGTAAAGACAATCGAATTGACTATCACAAATTAATGATTTATTGGGTACAGCATCTTTCTGGTTGTGCTTCAGGCTTGCCGTTACGCACTGTTATAGTTGGCTCAGATGTGGCGCTTGAAATAGACCCTTTTTCAATTGTAGATGCAACGGAAATACTGATTGGGCATCTAAATGCATGGTATCGAGACCTCTATACACCTTTACCGGTGGCAATAAAAACGGCATTTGTATGGCTATCTAAGGCTGATAATAGTGCAGCTAAAAAGCAATATGAAGGCGATGACTGGAATAACGGTGAAGTCGATTATGACCCCTATCTGAAAAGGTTTTTTCCAAATTTCGATACTTTGCAAGCAATTCATCATAAAGAAAATACCGGTTTTGAGTATTGGGCTGAGATGCTATACAAAAAACCCTTTGAGCATATTAAATTATATCAAGAGGCAAAAGAATGAATGTTATTAATTCATTGGATCCTCTTAGCTTTCCTTTGTATGGCACACGTCTGATTGAGGCGAGTGCTGGTACCGGTAAAACCTATACCATAGCTGCACTCTATGTAAGATTGATATTAGGTCATGGAATGGACCAATATGCATTAGCACGTAACTTGTTGCCACCTGATATTTTAGTAGTAACTTTTACAGAGGCTGCTACCAAAGAACTAAGGGAGAGAATCCGTGAACGTTTGAGTTCTACTGCCCGTTATTTTCGTAATAGAAAGACCGAAGAGGCTGACCCATTTCTTACTGAGCTACGTTATCAATTTTCGGAAGACCAATGGTCGATTTGTGCTCAGCGTCTTGAGTTAGCAGCTAAATGGATGGATGAAGCAGCTGTCTTCACAATACACGGCTGGTGTAACCGTATGTTACAACAACATGCATTTGAAAGTGGTGGTTTATTTCAGCAAGAACTTAAGATAGATGACACTGAGTTGTTACAACAAGTGGTATATGATTACTGGCGAACTTATTATTATCAATTAGTTGAACCGAATGCTAGCCTTCAAATAATATTTTCTGAGTTTAAAGATCCTGACGCATTAAAGAAAGTAATCAGATCTCTTATTGCCAATAATGATCCAATCAATAACTCTGCAATTAATGTAAAAGGAATCAATGCCTTATGTGAAAGCGTATTTAGGCAAATAAACAGTCGACTTGCCGAATTGAAGGCGCCATGGAAAAAATGGTCAGATGAGATAAAAGAATTACTGGATACTGCAGTTCTAGAAAAAATACTTCCAGCAAAAAATTATAATGTTAGAAATCGTGCTGCTTGGATTGAAAAAATAAATGTGTGGGCCTCAACACCTGAGCAAATTGATCTAAATTTAGGACAAGGATTTGTCAATTTATCATCTGAAGGAATGGCTTTGTTGGTGAAAACAGGAAAGCCACCAACTCATGAAGGCTTTGAAGCAATCGGTAAACTTCAACAACATTTAGCGACATTACCTGATTTAAAAATTGAACTTATTAAGCATGCTGTGAATTGGATTCGGCATCGTTGTGATACGGAAAAACAACGTTTGGCGTACATTTCCTTCAATGATATGTTAACCCGACTAGATATTGCCTTGCAGGGTGCGAATGGAGAATGCTTTGCTAATATTATTCGTGAACAATACCCTATTGCACTAATTGATGAATTCCAAGACACCGATCCTGTGCAATACCGGATTTTTGAAAAGTTATATCCTGCAAATGAGAAAATAGGTTTGGGTTGCTTTATGATTGGTGATCCCAAGCAAGCTATTTATTCATTTAGGGGAGCTGATATATTTACGTACCTAAAAGCACGTAAAGTAACCATGGGTAATCATTATACCTTAGCTACTAATTACCGCGCAACAAAGCCGTTAGTAAAAGCTATTAATCAAGTGTTTCTTTATGCAGACAAAAACCAACCCAAAGGTGCTTTTCTTTTTAATACAAATGGGGATAACCCTGTACCTTTTGTTGATGTTAAAGCACAAGGACTAAAATCGGTTTGGCAAGTAAATGGCCATGCGGCAAAACCAATGACTTTTTGGAGTTGGGAGACACAGGATGCTATTTCCTTGGGTATTTATAGGAATCAGATGGCGGAGGTTACCGCAAGTGAAATTGTCGGCTTATTAAGTTCTAGTGGAGAGCTGTTAACCGGATTTTTAAGTGCAGATGGGCTTTTAGAGCCATTGCAGCCGAAAGATATTGCTATATTAGTCCGGACTGGTAAAGAAGCTAAAATCATGCGTTCAGCCTTAGCTAGACGAAAGATATCCAGCGTTTACCTTTCCGAACGCGAATCAATCTATTCCACTATAGAATCTAGAGATGTCTTGGTTTGGTTAAAAGCACTAGCTGATCCCCAAGATGAACGTAAGGTAAGAGCGGCTCTAAGCACGGTTACTTTTAGCTTTAGTTATCAATATTTGCAACATCTTGCCCTTGATGAGACTGATTGGGAAATTCAACTGGAACGTTTTGTTAATTATCATCATTGTTGGCAACAAGAGGGTATCTTGCCAGCCTTGCGTTATCTGATTGATGATTATGACTTGCATAGCTTAGCGAGCCAGAGCAATGATGGTGAAAGGTGTTTAACCAATTTATTGCATTTGGCCGAGTTGCTTCAAAAAGCCAGTTTTCAATTAGAGGGTGAACAAGCCTTGATAAGGTATTTAGCAGAAGCAATTGCAGATGAAAATGATCAAGCTCTTGATGAAAATGTTTTGCGTTTGGAAAGTGATGCCAATTTAATCAAAATAATTACTCTGCATAAATCTAAGGGCTTGGAATATCCCTTGGTATTTTTACCCTTTATTTGTAGCTTTAGAGAGCCTAGTCAGCGTGATGTCTATTATAGGTATCATAATGACAGTCAAGCTCTTTGTATCGATTTAACAAAAAGTGACACGAGTAAATATTTATGTGATCAAGAGCGACTTCAAGAAGATGTACGTTTAGTGTATGTTGCTATAACTCGTGCAAAGTATGCTTGTTGGTTAGGGTTAGCAGCGGTTAAGACCGGTAATACCAGTGCCTGTCAATTGGAAAAAAGTGCTATGGGCTATCTTATAGCATGGGAAGAGGGGCAGGCCGCTAATACCTTGATTAATCAGCTTTTGAAAGTGCAGGAAGGGTGTAAGCATATTGCAGTCGAATCATTGCCAATTCCAACCAACACACCTTATAGTCCAGTGAGAGAAAATAAGGGCTTTGCAAACGTGGCAATTGCTAAAGCAACCATTGCTGACCATTGGTGGATTGCTAGTTATAGTGCTTTAAATATCACTGATAAAAATATTGATTTCCTTACGACTACTCTTATTATTGAGGAGCCAGAAACCTCTGAGGAAGGGATTTCACGTGATGAGGCTGAGGATGAATCAAACTTACTTGATTCTAAAGTGGGTATAACAGATGTTCATAGTCTTCCAAAAGGTGCGGGACCAGGCATTTCGATACATGCATTATTGGAAAATTGCGGTCGAGTAGGATTTCTTGAGACTTATAAGGATCAGATTCAGCGACAGGTATGGATTGATTCTTTATGTAGTCAGACAATTTGGGATAAGAAGAATGACATCCTAGCTAAAACATTGAACACATGGTTGACATTACCCTTATTTGAAGGTGACGACTTTTGTTTAGCTCATCTTCAATTAGGTCAATATCAAATTGAATGGGAATTTTTGATTGGAGTTGACGAAGAAAATGGCTTAGATGTAAAGCTTATGGATGAGTTAGTCTGCAAGCAATCATTTGGAGGAGCAGAGCGGTCTAAGATAGCAAACAATAATCTCAAAGGCTTGTTGAAAGGATTCATAGATTTAGTATTTGTTCACAACCATCAATACTATATTTTAGATTATAAGTTTAACTACCTGGGTGCTACTTCCGAGGAATATAAGGCATCACGTTTGCAAGTAGCCATGCTAAATAAACGTTATGATTTACAGCTAGTATTGTATTTATTAGCTTTACATCGATTGCTCAAAGTTAGGCTTGGTGCATCGTATGACTATGATACACATATTGGTGGTGGGTTATATTTGTTTTTACGTGGTGTTTATAATAAATCGAAAGGTTTGATTTTGGAGAAGCCGCCGTTCGAGTTAATTGAACACTTGGATATGTTATTCAAAGGTACATTGGATGACATCTAATTTAAACGTTAATGAAGAGATTAAGCAATGGATTAAGTATGGTTGGCTTAGTCATACGGATCGTGCTTTTGTAAATTTCTTGATAGAAATGGAACCAGCGGCTAATGATCTTTTACTTTGGGCGTCTGCATTAGTCAGTCATCAGTTAAGTCAAGGAGAAGTGTTTTTAGATCTCGCTAAACTCAGTCGAAATCTAGAGTTGACTTTGGGTATTAGCGTACAAAATAGTGAGCAAAAATTAGAAAAGAATTTTGTAAAAATTTCATCTTACACTCTAAATGACTGGAAAAATGGTTTGGTGAATTCTACCTTGGTAACTGCGGGGGAAGGTGAGTCACCGATGGTTTTGGACGGTGATCGACTTTATCTAAGGCGTTATTGGTTTTGTCAGCAATTGGTTTCTCAATCAATAAAGAAACGATTGAAGCCGATTAGGTTTGAGTTGCCAGAGGCCTTAAAAAATCAAGTGCAACAATTATTTATGGATAATAGAGAATCACCTGATTGGCAAAAAATTGCTTGTGTTATCGCTTTACGTGCACAGTTTAGTATTATTACAGGTGGTCCCGGTACTGGTAAAACAACTACGTTGATTAAACTACTGGCTATATTTATTCAGCTGGCTAAGGAAGATGATTTCAATAAACGTAAACTTAATATTTTACTGGCAGCACCCACAGGTAAGGCGGCCGCACGGGTTAGTGATTCTATAAATAGCGCTTTGACTAAACTAAGAGTGGCAGAAGAAATAAAAAACAATCTACCTAATAAGGCAATTACCTTACATCGTCTGTTAGGTAGTCAGCCCAATACCCGATACTATCGCCATAATCATAAAAACCCTTTATTAGCAGACATTGTAATTGTTGATGAGGCCTCAATGATTGATTTAGAAATGATGGCAGCATTACTGGATGCCTTACCACAAACTTCAATATTGATTTTGTTAGGGGACAAAGATCAATTGGCCTCAGTTGAGGCAGGATCAGTCTTTGGAGATTTGTGCAAGGGCGCGCAGGATATGGCGTATGAAGAAGAAACCCAAGCCTGGATCATGGCTTATGCCGATGAAAAGCTAAGTGTTATTAATAAGGCTAGTAGTAATATTATTAATCAGCAAACAGTTATACTCCGCGATAGTCATCGATTTGCTAGTGATAGTGGTATTGGGCAATTAGCTAGGGCAGTTAATGAGGGTGACTATGAGCGTGCTCAAATAATTTTACATACTGACAACTATTCTGATTTAAGTCCAAATCTTGGAAGTAACTTTCAAGATTTAAGAAGTAATCCAACGCCTGACCTCGCTAATAGTGTTTTAAAGCAATTGGTGAAACCAAATAACAGTTATAAACCCAATGGGCAAGATAACTTTTGTCAAGGGTATGAGTATTATCGTCAAATTATAAAAAAAAAGCCCCAAGTAACCGATTCATGTAGTTATGACCAATGGGCGCAAAAAGTGCTAACGGCATTTGATACCTTTCAAGTGTTGTGTGCTTTGAGACAAGGACCTTGGGGTGTTGAAGGTTTAAATCAGCGTATTGAAAAGTGGTTAAATGATAAGCAGATTCTTCCTCTATGGTATGAAGGACGACCTGTTATGATTAGCAGTAATGATTATACTCTAGGCTTAATGAACGGAGATATTGGTATTACGCTTAGAGATCATAATAATAACTTACGGGTAGTATTCGGGACTAATGAGGGTGAAACAGGGGAAAGTTTACGCTGGATTTCACCGTTGAGATTGCCACATGTGGAAACTGCTTATGCAATGACGGTGCATAAATCACAAGGTTCTGAGTTTAGTCATGTAGTACTGGTTTTGCCTGAAGTACAGAGTCGTGTTTTGACAAGGGAGTTGATTTATACCGGTATCACGCGTGCAAAAGAAAACTTCACATTGGTAGAAACCGGTCCAAAAATATTTATCCAAGCCATTAAAACAACCTGTTGTTTTTAAACAACTTTAATAATAGGGGATAATTACAAACGGTAAGGTGGTTATGAAAAAAGATTTAAAAGTTGTAACTTACAATATACATAAAGGCTTTAATGTTGGTAACCAGCGTTTTGTATTACATCAGATTAAAGATGCTCTAAGAGCAGTAGATGCTGATTTGTTATTGTTGCAGGAAATGCAGGGTAAACATCTGCATAAAGAAAAGAAAATTCATGATTGGCCAGATCGGTCACAGTTGGAATTTATTGCTGAAGGAGTTTGGCCTTACTTCGCTTATGGAAAAAATGCTATTTATAATGCCGGCCATCATGGTAATGCTATTTTAAGTAAGTATCCTTTTACAAGGTGGGAAAATATTAATGTCTCGCCGTATCCTTGGGCGAGTCGGAGTTTGTTACATGGGGTAATCTGCGCGCCAATGAAACAAATAGAAATACATGTTGTTTGTATCCATTTTGGTTTGATGGGTAAAGAACGACGTTTACAGATTACCAAGCTATGTGATCGGATTGATAGTCATGTTCCACATGATGCGGCTTTAATTGTTGCGGGCGACTTTAATGATTGGCTAGGGCAGGCAGAACATATTTTTTATGAGCAATTGGGCTTATTAGAAGTTTTTCAAGAAACCCATGGTTCTTATGCCCGTACATTTCCTGCATGGTTACCTTTTTTACAGATGGATCGCATTTATTATAGGGGCTTGCATCCAGTAAAATGTGATCGCTTGGTTCATGCGCCTTGGAACAAACTTTCTGATCATGCGCCCCTCTCAGCATCATTCACTGTATGAATAACCTTCAATATAACGAACCTTCCAAAATTAATCTGCCGAACCTATTGACTGGATTTCGGTTTGTGGCTTCTCCAGTACTTTTATGGCTAGCAAGATATGATTACGCTATAGCTTTTATGAGCCTCTTAGCAGTTGCTTTTTTGTCGGATGTGCTAGATGGAATAGCGGCTCGTTTAATGGATCAGGAATCTCAATTTGGTGCCATTTTAGATAGTTGGGCTGACGTTATTAATTATCTTACTATTGCTATAGGCTGTTGGTGGATATGGCCGGAAATTGTTATTCATGAAATACTGTTTGTCGCCATTGTACTGATTAGTTGTTTGTTGCCCGCTTTAGTTGGCTATATTAAGTTTGGACATTTTACCAGTTATCACACATGGGGGGTCAAAGTCGCGGCTACATCAATGGGCGTGTCACTGTATATCTTATTTCTGGGCGGACCGGTTTGGCCATTTCATCTAGCCGCTATTCTTTGTAGTGGTTCAGCGCTTGAAGAGATTGGGCTCACTTTGCTTTTAAATGAATCAAGATCCAATGTGAGATCCATTTGGCATGTATTGAAGTAAATAGCAATCGAGCCGGCTACTAAATAGAATTTAGTTGGTTTATCAATAGGCTTTAAGCAATTTGATGCAATTATCTTAGCTAGTTATTTGTATTTTTAGGAAGTTGAATCTCTTTTCTTAACAGATAATGTCAATATAAAATCGACTTCAATTTCTAGTTCCAAGACTGAAGATAAAGCTAGTTGAGTATTCTCATTGGCTCGCCATGCAAAAGGAGTCATTTGTAAAAGGGCTATTCTTTGATTAGCATCTGGGGTTATTTTGTAGCTGATTCTCTGTGTCGTTAGTTGTTCAAAATCATGAGGAACTAAGTTCTCTAGTGAGTGATCTTTGACTTCATTATAAATAAAGGACTTTAATTGCCGAAGATGTCTTGGGCCAGGGGTTACGGTTAGTAAATAGCCGGCCGAATTTAACACTCGTTTCAGTTCATTGTCATCTGATGGGGCAAATATTCTGAGAATAAAATCAAAATATCCAGTTGGATAAGGCAATCGAATTGAACTTGCTACGATAAATTGTGCCTCCGATTGTTTTTTTGCTGCTGCGGCAATTGCAAATTTGGCAATATCAATTCCATGTAAGCTAATTGTGTTAGGGTTATTGCAAAACTCGATAATTTTACGGCTGTAATAGCCTTCACCACAACCTAAGTCCAGTAGCCTTATGGTTTGAATATGTTCGTGAGTCGTATTAATTATCATGGCTACAGCTTTAGCCATAGGTTCATAAAACCCAGACTCTAAAAACTCTCGTCTGGCTGTCAACATAGCTTTGCTATCACCAGGTTCTTTGGAATGTTTATGTTGTACTGGCAATAGATTTAGATAGCCCTCCTTAGCTTTATCAAAGCTATGATGGTTTAGGCAGCTAAAGGTTTTACCGGCTTGATCTGCTTCTAGAAATTTGCCACAAATGGGACATATAAATAAGCTTTGGGTGTCAGCCAATGATTGATGCACAGGTAGTTGGTAGCTATTATTGGTAAAAGAAAGGGTACATGGAATGCCTATAAACACTTATTCTCAGGGGGTGATTGTTTGCTGTATGGGTGTTGACGGGGTTATTAGTTTGGACGAAATAGTGCTTGGTAGTAATGTTGCTTTTTGTGTAGTTACTAATTGATGTGAAGGAGGGGGAGCTACAAATGGAAAATCACGGTCACCTATGGGTCTGATAAATGTATAAGTAGCTGGAGCTACAAATAAAATATCACTGGTTTGAGCAAAAGCATCATGAGGCTCAGGTATTGAAGCTAAACCAACCAATGGGCTCACTGCAACTAATGCAACAGCTCCAATTGCAGTCACAACGAACCCGACCGGTCGATAGAGAATTACATCCAATAATACAAAGCCGGGATCAAGTTTATTATTGTTTTGTGCGTGGATTATCGTTGGAAAGCAACTTATTGATAGTATGGCGAAAACACAGATTAATTTTTTCATGGTTAATAAAAATAGTCGATTAATATTCAATTAGGCGCCATGATAATAACCACTAGGGGAGCTTTTGGCTGGTTTTTTACCTATTGTAGCTTCTGTTTTTTTATTTTTTGTAGTTGTTTTCGAACCTTGTGATTTTGATGCAATTTCAGTTTTGGTTGATTTTTTTATCGGTTTGCTAGTCGCTGTGTTTGATGAAGACTTTTTTTGACTTTTAGCAGTTGGAGCTGATGCAGGTTTTACAATTTCAGCTATGGTATCTATATCAGATGCGGGCATGTCTTCCTCAAGAGGAGTGAGTCTCTCATAAATTGGTACCGGCGTGCCATCTAAGGCTTTAATAGCTTGATTTAATGCAATTTGATCAAATTCGGGAAGTTCATTATTATTGGCTTTTTGAATAAGTGCTAAAGCTGACGAGTAACGTTGATCAGCTGTTTTTTCTTCTCCTTCAAGATCAGGATGAGCTTCAATATAGAGTGTATTATCTAACCAGCCCACTTTTATAGGTTGCTTAACAATATAAACGGGTGTACCTATGGGGACTGATTTGTATAAGGCTTCGATGTCCTCAGGGTACATGCGAACACAGCCATGAGTTATTTGCATGCCTATACCAAATATTTTATCCACATCAGTGCCGTGAATTCGGTATTCACCGGGTAAATTAAGATATAGGGCGTAAGCACCCAAAGGATTATTGGGTCCGGGCGGGACAATTTCAGGTAAGGGGTCGCCGTTAGCGGCATGTTCACGTCTAATTGATTCAGGTGGGTGCCAAGAAGGATCTTTTACTTTTTTGGCAACACTTGTTTTCCCTAGCGGCGTTTGCCAGTCTTGCCTTCCTACTCCGTGCGCGTAAGATCTTACAGTCCCTGGTGTATCGGCAGGGTAATAATACATTCGATATTCTGCAATATTTAAGGTTATTCCGTCATGAGGTGTATTAGGTAAGATTCGTCTATTAGGCAGACGGACAACAGTACCTTTTTTTATAAGCCAGCGATCAAGCATGGGGTTTATAGTAACTATTTCAGTTTGTCCTAGATTATATCTTCTAGCAATATCCAGGAGAGTTTGATCGTGATCAGCAGTTACAGTAATTGTTTCATTAGTCGAGGCTTCAACAACACGATCACCGTTGGATGTTGGTAAATTATAAGTTGTGGCATAAGAGTTGCCAGCAAGTGTATATAAAAATAATAAGTAAGCAAGCAGGGTGCGAATTTTCATTACGATAAATTTCTCAAAAACAATGTAACTTAATAGTATTTAATAGCATGATGTTATAGGAAATCATCAATTATGCTAATGTCAATGGAATTATTTTAACATGAGCTGATTTTTTTAACCATGCCAAGCAGGAGGAAAGCGAAGATTAACTCTTGAATTTGAAAGAGGTTAAGAGATTTATGTAGTTTTAAAAAAATTATTTATTGGCAGAATAATATATTTCAGCATTTTAATCAGTGCGGGTTTACTGACTGGAGCTAATTAATGGCAAGGTGGGTGAATTTATTTGGCACCTAAGCCTTAAGTTGGTTGCTACTCATAAGGAACGTAATTTAGTTTGCTTATAAACAATTTAAAATAGCTCGTTTAACTGAGTCTAAATCTGCATTTATGGTAACCGGTTTAGCATCAGCACATTGTTGCATAGCAATTTCTGGATCTTTAATGCCATTGCCGGTTAATGTGCATACAATTTTACTGCCTTCAGGAATTTTACCTGACACTATATCTTGCATAGCACCGGCTAAGGAAGTTGCTGAGGCAGGCTCACAAAAAACTCCTTCATATTGGGACAGCATTTTTTGTGCTGCTAAAATCTGTTCATCAGTAAATTTATCAAACCAACCACCCGATTCTTTTTGAGCTGCCCATGCAAAATCCCATGATTGGGGATGACCAATACGTATTGCTGTAGCAACTGTTTCAGGATTATCTATCATTTTACCAGCTACAAATGGTGCGGCGCCTGCTGCTTGATAGCCGCACATAACGGGTCTGTTACTGCAAACACGATCTCTGGCATATTCTGTATAACCTTTCCAATATGCAGTAATATTGCCGGCGTTACCGACAGGTAAGCAGTGGTAATCGGGCGCAAAACCTAAATCGTCAACAATTTCGAAGGCAGCCGTTTTTTGACCATCTATTCTAAATGGGTTGATGGAGTTAACGATAGTAACAGGAGCATGACTCGCAACTTCTTTAACCAGCTCCATACCTTGATCAAAATTTCCATTAATTTGAATAATAGTGGCATTATACATTAATGTTTGCGCCAGTTTGCCTAAGGCAATTTTACCATCAGGTATCAACACAAAAGCTTTAATGCCGGCTCGAGCGGCATAAGCGGCGGCAGAGGCTGAGGTATTGCCTGTTGAAGCGCAAATAATGGCTTCACTACCTTCCTCTACAGCTTTGGTTACTGCCATAGTCATGCCGCGGTCTTTAAAAGAACCTGTCGGGTTTAGGCCTTCAAATTTAACATAAATATCAACGTCTTTACCTAACATTCTAGGGATATTTTGTAATTGAATCATAGGCGTATTGCCTTCGTTCAAACTAATAATTCGAGTTGTAGTGCTGACCGGCAGGCGGTCTTTGTAACGATCAATTAAACCAGTGTAATGTTTGTGCGTTGCCATAATCTTCATTTATCCCAAAGTTTCCATGCGGATGCGATTAACTTTTCCAGTAACGGTTTTTAATGCCTCGATTTTAGTAATCGCAGCGTTCATTTCTTTTTCCAGTGTGATTTGTGTTAGTAAAATAATCGGTATGGCTGTTTCGTCTCGTAACGGTTCTTTCTGGATAATAGCTTCAATACTGATGTGGTGATCTGCTAATATTCTGGTTACATCTGCTAGTACACCTGGTTTATCTTCTGCATTTAGGCGTAAATAATAGGAGGTTTTAAAACAATCTGATTTCAAAACTGGAATATCAGCTATGGCATCAGCCTGAAAAGCCAAATGAGGTACGCGGTTTTCAGGGTCGCTAGTTAAGGCTCTGACCACATCAATAATATCGGCAACAACTGAGGAAGCTGTTGGTTCAGCACCGGCGCCGGCACCATAGTAAAGCGAGGCACCAACAGCGTCACCTTTTACTAAAACAGCATTCATGACACCATTGACATTGGCAATTAATCTGCGCTCTGGGATCAATGTTGGGTGAACGCGTAGTTCAATACCATCAGCTGTATTTCTGGCAATACCTAAGTGTTTGATGCGATAGCCTAGTTGTTCGGCATATTCGACATCCAAGCGAGTTATTTGCGAAATTCCTTCGGTGTAGACCTTATCAAATTGCAAGGGTATTCCAAAAGCAATAGAAGCCAGTATGGTTAGTTTATGGCCGGCATCAATTCCTTCAACGTCAAAGGTTGGATCAGCTTCGGCATAGCCGAGTGTTTGAGCCTCGGCTAGGACATCATAAAAGTCTCGGCCTTTATCTCGCATTTCAGTCAGAATAAAATTACCGGTACCATTAATAATGCCTGCAAGCCATTGGATTTGATTGCCACTTAGGCCTTCACGGATGGCTTTAATAATTGGGATGCCACCTGCAACAGCTGCTTCAAATGCAACGATGACCCCCTTCTTACTGGCTTTTGCAAAAATTTCGTTACCATGAAGAGCAATAAGAGACTTATTTGCTGTGACAACGTGCTTTCCATTCTCTATTGCTTTTAGTAACAGTTCCTTAACAAAATCAGTACCGCCGATAAGTTCTACAACAATCTCAATTGTGGGATCGTTGATAATATCCATAGGGTCAGTACTCAAATTAATCCCGTGGGTATCACATATTCGGTTTTTACCTAAATCTTTTGCCGAGGCTCTTGTTATAACAATTTGCCTGCCCGCTCTACGTGATATTTCTACGGCATTGCGTTTTAATACATTGACAGTGCCACCACCGACTGTACCTAGACCTAGTAATCCAACATTTATTGGTTTCAAATTAAGCTCCAGCTAAAAAATCGTTCACGTTCAAATTATATGGTGTCATGTTAATTAACTTGAAATTCATAAAACATCACTTATTTTATCACACCGTCTTTTTTCATCATGCTACGAATGCCGCGGACTGCTTGCCTAGTTCGATGTTCATTTTCAATTAAACCAAATCTGACGTGATCATCTCCATAATTACCAAAACCAATACCAGGTGCAACGGCTACTTTTGCTTCTAACAGTAGTTTTTTTGAGAACTCTAAGGAACCCATAGATTGATAAGCTTCTGGTATCTTAGCCCAGACAAACATGGTCGCTTTTGGTTTTGTAACAGGCCATCCTGATGCATTTAAGCCATCACAAAGGACATCTCTTCTTTTTCTGTATGTCTCGGCAATTTCTGCCACACATTCTTGTGGTCCTTCAAGCGCTGCAATAGCAGCAATTTGAATAGGTGCAAACGTACCATAATCAAGATAAGATTTTATCTTGGCGAGTGCTGAGACAAGTTCTTTATTTCCACACATAAAACCTACACGCCAACCGGGCATGTTATAACTTTTAGACATGGAAAAAAATTCTACGGCAATGTCTTTTGCACCTTTCACCTGAAGAATTGAGGGTGCTTTGTAACCATCAAAAACAATATCAGCATAGGCAATATCTTGTACAACCCAAATATTATGTTCTTTGGCGACGGCAATAATATTTTCAAAAAAATCAAGCTCCACACATTCTGAAGTAGGATTTCCAGGAAAGTTGAGGATTAACATTTTGGGTTTTGGCCATGAGTCAACAATAGCTTTTTGCAATTCTTCAAAAAAATCACCACCAGGAATCATCGGTACATGTCTTAAATCAGCACCAGCGATGACTACGCCATAGGGATGTATCGGATAAGCAGGGTTGGGTACTAGAACCACGTCACCGGGACCTAGAGTCGCTAATGCCAAATGTGCCAAGCCTTCTTTAGAGCCAATCGTGACAATGGCTTCTGTTTCAGGATTCAGATCAACATCGTAACGAGTTTTGTACCAGTCGCAGATGGCTTTTCGTAATCTAGGAATGCCTTTGGACATTGAGTAACGATGGGTGTCTGGCCTCAGAGTTGCTTCAATCATTTTATCAACGATATGTTGAGGCGTAGGTTGATCTGGATTACCCATGCCAAAATCGATAATATCTTCTCCTGCAGCTCTAGCCTTGGCTTTTAGTTCATTAACTATGTTAAAAACGTATGGAGGTAAGCGACTTATTCTATGAAATTCTTCCATTAATAGCTCTTGAGCAACTAGGTATGACTATGATTAAAAAATTAACTCCTCACTGTGAGAAGTTATAAAAAAGTGGTTAAATTACTGGTCTTATGTCTTTGTGTCAAATATTAGCGATGAATCGATAAGACTAGGATACGTTCAAAGTTGATTAAGAGATTTTACATAATATACGTTCTACTCGAATCAGGTCTTCAGCCGTGTCAATACCAGCCTCTGGTGTTTTATCTACGATTTTCACACATATAGCTTCTCCATGCCAAAGAATTCTAAGTTGTTCCAGAGATTCAATAGCTTCTAAAGGTGATGGTTCCCAAGAACAGTAACGCTTTAAAAAATCTACTTTGTAGGCATAAATTCCTATGTGTCTGAGATAAGCAATTTTTCCAGATGGTTCTCTACCAGAATTAACAAAAGCATCTCTTTCCCAAGGAATGGGTGCACGACTAAAATAAAGGGCATACCCCATTTTATTTACTACAACCTTTACTGCATTTGGATTAAAAATTTCTTGCGGATCAATTATTTTTGCAGCCAGTGTGGCAATGCCCACAGTTTGTTGATTAGCTAGTGCAGCTGCTACTTCACGAATTATTGTGGGTGGTATAAGTGGTTCATCACCTTGTAGATTTACGATAATGTCGCTATCTCCCCAGCCACAGTGTTTTACTGTTTCAGTGATTCTTTCCGTACCACTTTGATGGTTAGGGTTAGTCATAACTGCTTTAATACCCAATGCACAAACGGTATTTTTAATTTGTTCATTATCAGTTGCTACTATAATATCATCAGCACCGGCTTCCAGCGCACGTTCGCAAACATGAGCAATCATGGGTTTACCGGCAATAGTTAATAACGGTTTTCCTGGCAGTCTCGTTGAACCATAGCGGGCAGGTATAACAACTTTAAAACGGAGACTCATTTGTAAAGAGCTTCTGTTTCTTCACTGCTTAAACTCCGTGCTTCATCTTCCAGCATAACGGGAATATCATCACGGATGGGGAAGGCGAGGCGATCCGCTCGACATATTAGTTCTTCAGTAGTTTTATCATATCGTAATGGGCTTTTGCATAATGGACAGGCTAAAATATCGAATAAATGTTTATCTATCATGATGTTCTCTTGAGTAATTTTAATAATTTATCAGAAAAATGGCTTTCTGGAATAGCTTTAACAGGTAGAAACCAATGCTGAAGTCCTGCAAAAGTCGTACATTTTACGGCATCTTTTTCTGTCATTAATACTGGTTTGTCGTCAGCGTATTCTATATCGTCTTGTTGAAATTGATAATGATCAGGGAAACTATGGTTAATACAATTTAAACCCGCTATTTTAAGCAAGTTGAAAAAACGTTTGGGATTGCCGATCCCAGCTATGGCATGACAACCAATGCCATTGAACGCTTCCAATGATTTTTGTTCACCACTTATCAGATTAACTAAGGTATCACCGACTAGTTGCATGGAATACTCATGGGCTGCATGTTTTTCACCATTAACAATAGTAAAATTAACATGTTGTAATCTTTCAATGGGTTCGCGAAGTGGGCCGGCGGGTAGCATATAATTGTTACCAAAACGTCGATCACCATCAATTACGGCAATTTCAATATCTCTTCTTAGAGCATAATGTTGCAGACCATCATCCGATAAAATGATATTGCAATCAGTTTGTTCAACTAACATGTTTGCAGCATTGACTCTTGAAGGTCCAACGGCCATTGGGCAATTAGTTTGTTTTGCAATCAATAGTGCCTCATCACCAATCTGGTTTGGATCACTGTCATTATAGACTCGTTGTGGCCATGATTGAGCAAGGCCACCATAACCTCGGCTGATAATTCCAGGATTAAAGCCAGAGTTTTTTAGAATTTCGGCCAAGTAGATAATTAAGGGTGTTTTGCCAGTTCCACCCACTGTAATATTCCCTACCACTATGATTGGTACAGGAATCGTGTGGCTTTTAAGTATTCCCTTAGTATATAAAAATTTTCTAAATCTAACGATATGACTAAATATCAAACTCAAAGGTAATAACCATACCCCTATAAAATGGTCTTTGTACCAAATATCTGTTAACCATCGCGCCAAGCCATTTTTCATGGTTGGGTTCTGGAAGGTTGGGCAGCAAATGTTATATGGTTAAACCCAGTCTCGCCAGCAGCCTCCAAAGCAGTAATTACAGCTTGATGAGGTGTCTTTCCGTCAGCATTGATTATAAAGGGTTGATCTTTGAATTGGTCTGCTAGTTTCAGTAATTCTTGTTTTAATGTCTCTAGTTCTTGGTTAATTAATGCGTGCGATGCGCCTTCGCTACTCTTTAAAAAGTAATTGCTTTTTTCATCGATTGTCAAAGTTACCATTTTGGGAGCAGTTTGAGCCTTAGATCCATTCGCTTCGGGAAGAGTAATTTTGACTTCAGTGTTTCGATTGAAGGTTGTTGAAACCATAAAGAACAGTAATAGCACAAATAATACATCGATCATTGATATTAATGTAATATCAAGCTTCTCTCTTTTTTTATGACGAAAATTCATCAGGATGCCTCTCTGTCTCCATGCAGAATATCTATTAATTTTAGGGCTTCAGCTTCCATATCAACCACATACTCATCAACTAATCGTTCAAAATAGCGATGAAAAATCAAACTGGGGATGCCCACTGTTAATCCGGCGGCTGTAGTAATTAACGCTACAGATATGCCTCCTGCCAAAACACTTGGATCACCAGAGCCATGCTCCAGTAAAGAGGAAAATATATCTATCATTCCAAAAACGGTACCTAATAAACCGAGTAACGGGCTGATTGTTGCGATAGTTCCTAGTGTGTTAAGGTATCTTTCTAATTCATGTACAACCTTTCGACCTGTTTCTTCCACACATTCTTTCATAACATCTCTGCCATAATGTCTGTTAGACAAGCCTGCTGCTAGAATACAACCAAGTGGTGAGCTAATTCTTAAACGCCTTAACATGCCTTCATCCAGCTTTTTATCGTGAGATAACTTCCAAATTTGGGGCACTAATTCTTGTGGCATTATTTTTTTTCTTTGTAAAGCCCAGAAACGTTCGACAACAATACCCATAGCTGTAATTGAGCTTAAAATAATGGGTAACATCATCCATCCACCACTTTTTATTATTTCAAACATTTTTTTCCTAATAGATTCGAAAGAGATAACAGGAGCTGAATGGGAGGAAAGGTAATAGTCCCAACAGTAATTTGCTTATTTTAACCTAACACTGCAAAGTTTTTTTTATTTTCCCGACCTGTCCAGACATATGTTATGACAAAGGCGATTATGCAGATTCCTGCAGCTAATGAAAAGACCATCTTTGAACCCAACAATTGCCAAAAATAGCCACTATATAGACTGCCTATTACCCCGCCAAGTCCAAAACTTAGGCTGCTGTATAAAGCTTGGCCTTTTCCTTGGTGTTGTTCACCAAAATAAAGATGTACGAGATGAATGGCTACAATATGAGTGCCCCCAAAGCTGGCGGCATGTAATATTTGGGCAACAATTAACAGGCTTAAAAAGTCTGGATACCAACCTACTATTAACCAACGACCGCTGGATAAGAGAATACTCAGTAATAAAATGGTTCGTAACGAAAAATATTTCAATATATGCTTCATGTAAATAAATAAAATTATCTCGGCAAATACGCCAAGCGCCCAAAGTAAGCCAGTCAGTGTTGCCGAATAATGATGGTTTTTTAAATAAATTGAATAAAAGACATAATAAGGGGAATGAGCAATCTGAATAAATATACTGACTGTAAAGAAAGCGATTACTTCTGGTTTTTTTAGTATGCTTCTAATGCTTAAGATGATCGGCTTGGAACTGTTTTTTTTGGCATCGGGAGTTATAAGCGATACCCACCAATTAAAAATTAAGAGGGTAATAATGGCAAATGGTAACAATTTGATAGGATGTTTATCGAGTAACCAGCCAGTACCGATTACAGTGAGAATAAACCCGATTGACCCCCAAAGTCTTATTTGGCTATAACGATGGGAGTTGTTTCTTAAGTGAAACAAAGTAGCTGCTTCGAATTGAGGTAATACAGCATTCCAAAAAAAACTAAAGGCTATTGTTGTGACAGCAAACCAGAAATAATGATGTGTAAATACAAAACCGCAAAAGAGTAAGGCGGCAAAAAATGAGGTTAAGCGAATAATACGTATGCTTTTTCCGGTATGGTCAGCTAACCACCCCCCTAAGTTAGGTGATATTATTTTTGTAGCAACCAACCAAGCAGAAAGTTCGCCAATTTCTTGAGAGGTTAAGCCGCTGTCTTTTAAATAGAGCCCCCAATAAGGTATATAGCATCCTAATGCGGCAAAATAAAAGAAATAAAAACCTGACAGACGCCAGTAAGGAACAGCCATTGGGTTATTCATTTCAGGTATCTTATGGAGATACGTAAGTGAGAATTGGCGACAATAAATCAGAGATAATCAAAGAGAATTATCCCTCTATCAAAATTTACGGTTT
>Ga0192647_100517_pt1 | contig 27070 bp, 15 predicted proteins | sample LauGreFa1BDMLBSN_2_FD_133046 | JGI IMG/M metagenome (GOLD analysis project Ga0192647, IMG submission 133046) | Freshwater lake microbial communities from Lake Michigan, USA - Fa13.BD.MLB.SN - reassembly | ecosystem: Environmental > Aquatic > Freshwater > Lake | place: Lake Michigan, USA... | reverse complement strand
ACTTTTTTGTCTTTACGCAAGAAGCCTGCAGAATCAGGACTTGTACCAATTAATTGATAGCGAATAGAATCATTTCCATTTGCATCTTTTACTGTATCACGAACTACATAAGCTGGATATGTTGCTGGACTTTCTAAGAAGTCGAAACCAATATAACCAAATCCTTTACCTGCTTCACCTTGGGTACCATTAGACCATTGAATCGCAAGATTTAATGTATCTTCTTCATTATAATAACGTGTACGGTCATTTGCTGCATAATTAGCAGTAGAACCATTTACGCCTATGTCCATATCAAAAGCTGGAGCTAACCAACATTCACGAAGTGTATCTTTGGACTTATTAATTAAAGCATATTTAATAAATAAGAAATCACGATAATCACCAAAGCCCCATGAATAAATCATTTGCTCATATTGGATTCTTAGTGGATATCCTTCGCTTTTACGACGGCCTACACCACCTTCATAACGATTAAGATCTGTATCTTTAAATGTTGCAAAAATATCCTCGCCAGAAATAAATGCTGGACCTTTTGGATAGTTTTCAATTGTTCTTAACCCTACATTATCTTCATAACCACCAAAGTATCTATCTTTTCTTAATGTATCCAATGGATTTGTACTTAAATCCCAAATTGGCCATGGAGAAGATCCATCGGCTGGTTTTAATGCTGATCCATCAGATCTACGATAATCTGATGAGAAATAAAGACGATATTTTTCTCTATTTGCATCATTTACCGCATCTTGATCTTCTTCTATCCTACCAGGAACCATCCAAGAAGAACCTGAATTTGGATTATAGGATATTGCACATAATTTTACAGTATCGCCCTGAGGATTTAGTTTTTTTACACCAAACCAAATACCACCACCAAAGATATATTGATTATTTGTTCCTCTTGGCCATTTACCGCCACCAACATTATTGGCAACATCTAAACCAATTATCCCATAATTTGTTGAGTAAAACTCAACACGGCTCACTCGATTCTTTTGCAAATCATAAGTACCGCTTACTACTCTCTGTGTTTTTTCTCCGCCCTTTCCTTCAGAAGAAGACTCTTTTGTTTTAGCAAAAGAACTTCCCAAAGAAGCAAATCCGAGCATCAAACCGAGTATACATAAATTTCTTACTTTATACATATATACACCTTGTGTATCAAGAATTTACAAACAATTAGAAGTTAATCATCATGCCAAAAAATGCAGATCTTGGTGTCTGATAATTTGAACGGAATGAAACAACATCTTTAACATAATTAAGATAGGAATTATATTTTTCTTCCTGAGTTACGACGCCATCACCATTTTTATCTGCTTCAGCTCTGTATAAGCGCTCACCATATTGATCATATTGAGTAGCTTGGAATGTAGTTGGATTTGCCAAACTTGCATCTTTATACCATGGTGATGCACTAAAATCACCCAATACTCTGTTCAATGCATTACCATCATAATCAGGATCTTGAGTTCTAGCATATACTGCAGTGAAAGCTGTACGATTAAATAAATTAAATACATCTGCAAAGATTTGGAATGATGTTCTTCCTACTGATTCGCCGAACCAATCTTTTAATCTGAAGGATTTTGTAATACGTAAATCTGTTGACCAGAATGATGGTTGACGCTCAGCATTAAATTCTCCAACAGGATTACCTTTACGATCTTGACGCGTATAAGGTGTACCAGTTAAGAAGCGGTTAACAAAACTGATTGTCATGTTTTCCATTGGATGCATACCAGCTAATTCCATTCCTTCTTCATTACCCCATACGAAGTCTAATATTGCATTTACAACATGGCGACGATCGCTACTGAATGGGAATTCAGCTAATGGGAATGTTACTTTTCCTGTATATGGATCAGGTTGAAGATTATAATTACTTTCTGGACTAGATGATGTTCCGCTTACAGATGCTAATGTATAATTGATATTAAAACCAATATGATCTGTTGGTCGCTTACGTAATGTAAATTCGATTCCTCTTGCAGAGCCATATTCTGCAACAGCATATTCTTGATAATTATCAGGAACAACTCTGAAATAACGTATACCAACTTGATTATAAATATCTTTATAGTATGCTGTTAAATCGAATGCAAAATCATCGCTCATCTGTAAATTGTATGATACTTGATATGCATTTGTTCTTTGGGCTTCCATATTTGGATTACCAACGATTGTATTTCCACGTAAGCGGTCTGTATTAAATCCATCATACATATAACTAAAGTTTGGCATTTGGAAATACACACCATATGCTAATGTAAAGATAGATCTGTCTGTTACAGGATAAGTAATCGCTAAGCGCGGACTGATTTGATACTTAAGAGTAGCTTCAGAAAAGCCATCGGTAGAAGAAATAGGTAACCAAACATTAGAAACACTTGATCTGTAAATTGCATTCGGATTTGTCATATCAAAACGTAAACCGGCATTAACGATAATACCTTTATACTTAATTTGATCTTGCACATATGCAGATGCTTCTAATGGAGTTTGTGCCTTACTTGTACGCTCATTGGTTAATTGTGGATTGAGAGATCCTTTGCTATAGATATTACCACCATATTCATCTGTATAAATATCAAAGAAAGGATTACCATCCCATGGTAAGCTATTATTATGACGGCGTAACTGATATGAACGCACTTCAAATCCAGCTTTAAAATTATGGGATATATCTCCCGCAGTAATATTTACATTGTAAAATCCATCTGCCTGTAAAAATTTCTGACTACGGAATTCAAATGCTCTTTCATTACCATGGATATTGAAGAAGCCTTGTAATCCATAAGGATTTTTAGTGCTTGTAGAATTAGCATTATCTTCGATATATCCTGTTAAAGGATTTCTTTCATAAATATCTAAGAATAAATATCCATCTGCAGTTTTTTGTGTTCTTTGTGAAGATTGGAACCAATCAATAGCACCATCTGATGTTTGAACCATTTCAGATGGCAAATCTGATCTAGATGATGATCTTGGTTGATAAAGATCTTGTGGTTTATATACTTCGATTGTTCCAAAAATTCCTGGATCATCAAAGCTTGCTCTTTTTGCTACTTCATTATTATTTGAATTTGAAGATAGCGTAAACTCAAAGAAACTATTATCAGATAAGGTTTGATTAATACGAACAAACACATTATTTACAATATTATTTACTGCAGCAAGTTTTGCAGCATATTCAGGGACAAATATTGTATCACCTGCTGTTAATCTTCCAGTTTTAGCATCTACTTTTTGATTTTTCACACCAAAACCATTAGCATATAACCAGCCCCAGCTATTTCTTTCACGTGATGTTAATCCAAGCTGTCCTCCAAGAGTAACACTTAAATCACTGAAATTAAACTTCATACGGCCTGTTACATTTCTAACCCAAGTTTCTTGGTTTGGTAATTGTCCTAAATTAAAGCCTGTTGGATCTTTAACGCCAATACCTGCTCCACCATATGTTTCATGAGAATATCTACCTGTTACAAAGAATGTAGCATTATCTAATACTTGAAGTGGTCCACCCAATCCAATATCAAATGAACTTTCATCTTTGTTCATAAATTTATTACCATCAATCGTAGAGCCATATAATGCAGGAACATCTCTTCTCCAACGAAGAAATCCTTCATATCTATCTGTACGACCAGTTTTAACTACAGTATTAACAAATCCACCAATAACATTGCCATATTCAGCAGAGAAGCCTCCGGTTAAAACCTGTACTTCTTCTACAGCAAAATTTGATACTGTTGGTGAATATGTTGTTCCGCTAGATCCAAAACCACCACTAAATCTATCAGAAACTTCTAAACCGTCAACACGAATTTGTGTTTCATTTGCACGGCTACCACGAACTTGAAAACCATTACCAGAATTCTGAACGCCTGCATTTAAGGATACAACTCCTTGTACAGTTTCCCGAGCTATTCTGATATTGTCTTCACCTTGATTACTTCTTAATGAGCCGATTTGTGTTTTGCTTACCATATTCTGGTCTTTTTTAGCATCTACAACAACTGCATTAGAAGTTACTGTTGCTTCTTGCAACTTGGCATTAAATTCTGTTGTTTGGTCTGCAGATATGGAAACATTCCCTTTGAATTCTTTATAATTCACTGCCTTTACCACTACTTGGTATTGTCCAGATGGAATATTTACCACAATATAATTTCCGTCAGCCTTTACGAAAGCACCACGAGTTGTACCCTGCACCCTAACGGTTGCACCTACAACAGGCTTGCCTTTAGCATCTGTTACCTTTCCAGTTAATGTACCATATAAGCCAGCAAATACTGTTAATGGTGCTGATATTAAACTAAGAAGGACCACAAGGAGCCGTAGTTTCATAGTTTCTCCTTTAAACCGAATATTTCGGATATATAAATGAAGCTGTTTATAAACGATATAACAATTATACTTTTTCTTACTTTCACTAATACATCATGCTGAGAATCTTTACTTCTTAGCATAATTCAATTATCTAACAATATTAAGCATTTTGGTTATCGAAGCATTTCCAGAAACAAGAGTACAAAAATATGTACCTGATGGGAAGCTTACTGTCGATAATACTACCGAACCTGATTGAGCAAGTTCTTGTGGTAATTCTGCTACTTTAACACCTAATGCATTTGTAATCTGTACTGATACTTTATCAATATTTTGACCAAAATTCAAGACTACTTGATCTGTTGCTGGATTTGGTGAAATTGAAAAATCTACTGCTTGTAATTCTTTATCTTGTATTCCAACAAAAGTAGGCTTAAATCCATAAAAGTATATTTGATTATCTTCAATTGATTGATTGTTATTTTGAACACGAATACCAGGTGTTAAATCAGATTGATATGCTAACATTACAATACCATCTTTTGCATCTTTATATACACTAGAGAATTGGCAATCATTAGCATCTGGTGTCAGATTAATTTCTGGTTCCCATGTTTCGGAAGAAGCAAATTTCTTTGATAAAAAGATATGTCCAAATAATCCAAAATCAGATGTATTATCAGCAAAAATTGTTTCTGCATAATCACCATTTTTGATACCTGTCCAAGCAACATATAAAGCATTTTCTGCTTCATCATAAGCTAATTTATGATAGCGATGATTTCCATTACCAAAGGAACGGGTTACTACTCTACCCTGTCCATCCCATGTTTCTTCTGAAGTTAAAAAGCTTATTTGATTTGCTGCTTCACTATAGTACATTCCTGTAACCCTTGTATACAAATTAGAATATACTGTATCAGCTAAAAATTCAATTTGGCCTGCATCATTCATTTTTGCTATGCCACTTTTCCAGCTTGGAGAAGTTGCTGCTACTGCATGAACATTATCATCAGCATCTAAAATTAAATCAAAAGCTGGACCACAAATGGGCACAGTATCTGTTACTGCGGAGAATGTTCCATCACCAAAATCTTCTACCATATAGGCATTTTGATGAGCTGCACCACCAAAAATCAATTTGGCTTGATTCCATGTAGCTCCATTATCTGTAGATTTCACGATAATTAAGTTGAAATTTGTATCCTGATATCCTAAAGCAACTGTATTACCACGAACTGCAAATTGATATGAATTAGCACCTCTTCCTGTTGGTAATTGTGGTTCAGAATTTGGACCTGTCATATATTTGGGCTCACTCCAAGTTGTACCCTTATCTGTTGAACGTATATATATAACTTGTTCACTAAAATTCTTACTTGATGTATCAGATGTAAACGCAACATGAATCACGTCTGAGCCATCTACTGTAGAATGTGCCCATAAAGATGAATCTGAACCAGGAATTTGTTTAGTAGTGAATTTAGTGTCACCAAAACTCGTATTCTTTGTTAGCCTTAATGCAGAGGCAGAGGAACCAGAACTGATAACATGTGCAATAGAACCAACTGATCCATCTTTAAATTGAATAATAGATGGAAAACCTGATCGTACAGATTCTATTCTGTCCCATGCAACATCAGTATATTTTTTAGGTGCAATAGGATCTTTGATATCCAAAATTGCATAATAGCTTCCTCTGGTAGGATGAGGAGGATTTCCAAATCCATCTTCATCTGTAGCTGCCATCCATATCACTTGTGCAGATTTATCAGATCCATCCTCAAATACAGAAATTCTATGTGGCATAGATCCATTTGATTGTAAATCATAAAATGTATTTCCAATCATTACTCCAGGAGGAGTATCTTGAACCTTAGAAAAAGGACTCTTAGAATTATCTTGCTTTGGTGCTAATCCTAAAGCTTTATCCTCTACATAACACTTACTAAAAGCAAGTGGCTTCCCAGCTGTAGACTGAGAAATCCTCTTATCTTGCTTTGCAAATGGCACTACTGATAATGATGTCTTGGTAGACATTGTGTTTTTTAATGGTTTTGCTGTATGTGCTAGAACAGAAGTACATATTGCACTAATTCCTAACAAATAAGCAATAGCGTATTTTACGCGCATGGTGAAACTCCTAGTATATATAATATTATTTTAATATTCATTTGTTATATAAATGCATATAAAGCATTTGCCGTACAATTTACGCACAAAATGACCTTGAAACCAAATAGTAATTTGAATGTGGAAAATTATAGTAATTATCAGCCTAGTTTGGCAATCACATCATTTTTTCTAGTGTTGATTTGTATGTTTTTAACAAGAAAATGATAGTTATACTATCTTCATATTTTTCATTTACTTAAAGAATTAATGTAATAATAGTGAAGTAACAGAAGACTGTGCTTCATGCAATGCTTCTGCTGCAGACTTTGTTCCATATACAGCTTGAGATACTGCTAATTCATATGCTGCTTCGATATCTAACCATTTAGGATGAACCGAGGATAATCGAGATTTTCTTAATTGTTCTATGAAAACAGGGAAACCATTGATGCTCGAAAAGAATGGATCTGATTGAGCAGAGGTATCAGCTGGAATTCCTGCAGTAATACTAAGTTTACAGAGTCTTAGAGTAGATTTTGCTGAAGTTAGAAATTGAATAAGTTTTAAGGCTTTAGCTCTGTTTTTACTTGACTTACTTATGCATAAATAATCTCCGCCGGTAAAAGACAAACCACTACCTGAATGAATTCCAGGAACAAGCCCTAATGAAAATTGAAGATTTGGGTTTAATTGTGGGATTTTTTCTAAAAGCCATGGACCACTAACCCAAAAACCTAAAGTACCTTTGATAAATTTGTCATCTAATTGCTTTGAGGATTCTATGATTCCATATGGAACTAGTGAAGCATATTGTTGAAGTGCATCTATATTTTGGGGTAAATCAAATGTTGGATTTCCTTTTTTGTCTAAGATATCTCCAGCATTACTCCAGAAAATTGGCAATACCCTTTTGTATACTTGGTGTGCATCTTGGCTTATGATTCCAACTCCATATTCACCGGCAGATGCATTTTTTGTTATTGCAGAGGCATATTGTTTTAATTCGGTAATAGTTTTGGGGATAGTACTATCTGATATCCCAGCTTTTCTACATAGCTGTCTATTAATAAATAGAATTCTTGTACTTAAAACCCATGGAACAGCATACATTGAGTCGCCCCATTTGCTTGGGGCTAATGCATTCTCTAAAAATCGTTGTGTTTGAATTTCATCTCTAGAAAGTGGTTCTAATACACCGCCACCAGAAAATTGAGCAACCCAATCTGATCCCAATTCTACAATATCAGGTTGTGTTCCAGCATTATATGCAGAAATAAGCTTGGTTTTTCCATCGGACCAATTCAAACCAATCATCTCTACTTTTATTCCCTCTTTTTTTTCAAATTCTTTTAATAAAGATTGTAACTCTTGTTGATATTTGGGTGAATTTAAAAAACATCCAAAAGTTAAAGATGTATTATTATTCTCTTGACGAGAAGAGCATGAAGTAAAAAATAAGATGCTGAATAAACAGAAAAGTGATGCTAGTGTATATTTCATAATCATTTAGAAAGAAATTCCATAAACAGATCCGGCTTTTGCATAAGCATAAGAAACAAATTCAGCTTCGCTTAAAGGGTTTCCAGTTATGCGTTTAATAATCTCACCAGGTTTTTCACTTCTACCATAAGTATGAATATGTTTTCTTAGCCAATCCAATATAGATGAAAATTCACCTTGTGCAATGTGAGAATATACATCTGGGATTGCCTTTTGAATTTCTTTCCATTCCATAGCTGCATATAGTTTACCTAAAGTATATCCAGGGAAATAACCAAAACCGCCAAATGACCAATGGATATCTTGCAGACATCCCTGAGCATCATTTGGTGTTTGTATACCAAGATATTCTTTCATTTTTAGGTTCCATAATTCTGGAATATCTTGAACAGTGATATTTCCATTGATTAAATCTCTTTCTAATTCAAAGCGCAATATGATATGCATATTATAGGTAATTTCATCTGCTTCTACTCGGATAAGAGATGGCTGAATAGTATTCACTGCATGGAACATATCTTTTGCAGTTAAACCTTTTGTTTGTTCTGGAAATATTTTTGCCATGATAGGCAGAGCCCAATGCCAAAATTCTTCGGTTCTTGTAATAATTGTTTCCCATAATAAAGATTGGGACTCATGCATTCCTATTGAAGCTCCATTGGCAACAAATGTTCTTGTATATTCCGGACTAAATCCTTGCTCATATAATCCATGCCCTGTTTCATGAATCACGCCATATAAACAAGATGCTAAGTCATTTTCTTTAATTCTGGTTGTAAGCCTTACATCATATTGTGTAAATGAAGTACAAAAAGGGTGCGCAGTTAAATCTAATCGTCCATTATTAAAATTAAATCCCATTTTTTCTGCAATCAATTTTGAAAACTCCATTTGCTTATTAGCATCATAATGTTTCATCATCGGTGCATCTGAAACTGTATGTTTAACAGGATCTATAGCATCCAATATTTTTTTTGTAGATATCCTTAGATTATCAAAGATTGGATTTAATTGTTCTACTGTTATGCCAGGTTCAAAAATATTGAGCAATGCATCATACCTAGAAGCTGAATAGGTTCGGCAATCGGCTTCTTCCTTTTTTAATTCAATTAATTCTGATAGAATAGGAGCAAAAAGTGAAAAATCACTTTTGGAACGAGCTTCTTTCCATATATCCTGGGCTAGGGCTTGTGTTTTAGAGGTTCTTCTAACTAAGTCTTCGGGAAGTTTTACTGATTCTTCATGATCTTCTACGAATATTCGTAGAATAGGATCTTTACTTGTTTCCGAAGTATTTGATAGGATATCTGAAGCTAACGATTTTGCTTTATCTCCAGTTAACAATTGATGAGCTAAAGTACTTAATGTAGATATTTGCTCAGCACGCACTGCAGAAGCACCAGCTGGCATATATGTTTCTTGATCCCAATTAAGGACAGAAGTAGCTGCACTAATATCCTGAATTGTGTGCATTAAGTCTAAAGTCTGCTTTTTTAAAGATTCTATTGTAGCCATAAATAATCTAAGTAAATACTAATTAATAACTTAATAAATAAGAAAGCCAAGAATTACCAAGCTTTTCAAGCACAGAATTTTGTCTTAATCTGCTTTTTAAATGAGCAAAATCCACATTATCTAATTCTTGATCTTGATTAAAACAACTGAATACTGGGGTAATTTCTTTGCCAGTTTCTGGGTCTACATGTTTTTGCAAACATTGTGCACATATTTCTTTCATCATACATTGCATTGGAGAATTTATAGAACCAATTGCAATATGATCTTTTAAATATTGTTTTAAAACTGATTTTCTAGCATCTTTTACTGCTTTCATCATGCCATCACTACCAATAGCGATAATTCTTGTGACTGCATCTAAAGGAATTATTTGTTCGCCTGCATTTCCTTCTGCATAAGCAAGAATTGCTTCGATTATATTCCCACGGATATGAATATCTTGAGGTCTATTTGGAATAATGTCTTTTCCAGTATCACTACACCAAACAATTTTATCGGTAGAAGCTTCAATATCTTCCATTTTAAATACATCTTCCCCATTTTTATATCCCGCGAAATAAATCACAGAATTTCCATTTTTCTTTAATGCTTTTGAAATTGAGAATAATACTGCATTGCCTAAACCACCACCTGCTAATAATACTTGTTCTCCAAAAGGAATTTCTGTTGGAGAACCTGTAGGCCCCATAACTACAAGGTTTTGACCAGGCTTAAGATATTGTACTAATCGTGAAGATGCACCGATTTCAAGTACTATCATAGACAATAATCCTTTTTCTGGATCTGTCCAAGCACCTGTCATAGCTAATGCTTCCATTGTAAAAGATTTACCATCTATGATGATTGGATCTGTTTCATAATTCTGCATTCTATAAAATTCACCAGGCTGAAAATGCTTAGCAGCAGCTGGAGCATGAACAACAATTTCTGTAATTGTTGGAGTAAGTTTTTCAACACTCACTACCTTAGGTTTAAATTGATGGTCTAGATGAAGGAAGAATTTCTCTAGTTCTTCTTGAGGCGGAACATATTCCTTTTGTTCTGCTTTTCGGATATCATCTTCAAATAATTCAGCAATTTTTTTATATCCATTCTTAGCACTTGCCATTGCTTTCACAACACTTCCAGCATAATATGGATGTCCATCACCAAAAAAGGAAATATGTTTTCCATCTTGATCATAAGAAGTAAAAAAGGCTTGAGAAATGTCCTCTTTTTCTATTTCTAATTGTATTTTTTTCATGTGAGAAATGTCAAAAAAGAGGTCACATTACTATTAAATGTGACCCCAAATAAGAGTATTAAAGAGCAATAACAACAAAATGATAAAAATGATTTCTCTATCTTAATATTAAATTATAAGCATTGAATCACCATAAGCATAAAACTTATAATCTTGCTTTAATGCCTTTTTATATGCTTTAAATAATAATTCTTTACCCGAAAAAGCAGCTGTCAACAAAATTGAAGGGGTTGCTGGAGGATGAAAATTAGTAATAAAACGATTAGCAATTTTAAATTCATAAGGAGGATAAATAAACTTATCTGTCCAGCCTCTATTTGGTTTTACAGTTCCAGTTGTTAAAACGCTAGCTTCTAAAGCACGGGCAACAGAACATCCAACAGCATAAACATTCTTTTTAGATTTTAATGATTTATTAATGATATCGGCATTATCTTTTGTAATCTCAAAATATTCAGAATACATTCTGTGCTTTGTTAAATCTTCAACCTCAATATTTTCGAAGATACCTTGTCCAATATTTAAACTAACTGTTGCAATTCTAACACCTTTTTTATCAAGTTCTTTTAACATATCTGTAGTGATGTGTAAACCAGCAGTTGGAGGTGCAATTGAAGCAGTTTTATTAGGATTTGCAAACACAGTTTGATAGGTTTCTTTATCATGATCGGTTGGATCGCGCTTGATATAAGCAGGCAAAGGCATTTCACCAATTCTTTCTATAACTTTGAATAAGTCTCCATCATAGCTAAAGCGGACAGTTCTGCCACGATTTGTTGTATTATCAACCACTTCGCAATAGAATTTATTATTGTCAAAATAAATTTTATTACCAATTCTTACTTTTCTAGCTGGTTCTACTAAAACATCCCATATTCTTTCTTGAGCTTTGAGTTCACGTAATAACATGACTTCGATTTTGGCATTTGTTTTTTCTTTTTTACCAAATACTCTGGCCGGAAAAACACGGGTTTCGTTTAGTACAATACAATCCCCTTTTTGAAAATAATCTAGAATATCACGGAATGTTTTGTCTTCCATTTCTCCAGTTTCACGATTTAATACCATCATTTTAGCAGAATCTCTAGGATCTGCAGGAAATTTTGCAATACATGTTTTCGGCGCGATATACCGAAACTCAGAAAGTTTCATTGTCTTTTTGCTCTAAAATTGAGGAAAATATATTGGAATTATTAATTGTTAAAATCTTATCCCCTTTGATTTAAGTACTTTACACAAGTTTTCTTGCTATAATTAGTAAAAAATGTTGTGGTTCATATTGTAAATATACAGTTTGAAAGGGGGGCTTGTCAATATATTTTTTATTTATACCACAAAAATCACACAATTTTGTGCTTATTCTTTGTGCATATTGAAGACAATCATGAAACATAAACCATTCGAGCTTATTTCATCATATCAGCCTGCTGGAGATCAACCTGATGCAATTTTTCAATTGAAAGAAGGAATTGTTCGAGGCGATAAGTTTCAGACTTTACTTGGGGTTACTGGTTCGGGGAAAACCTTTACTATATCTAATGTTATTGCTCAGACTGGTCGTCCTACTTTGGTTATATCGCCTAATAAAACTCTCGCTGCCCAATTATATGGAGAATTCAAACAGTTTTTCCCCAATAATAGTGTAGAATTTTTTATTAGTTATTATGATTATTATCAGCCAGAAGCGTATATCCCATCAACAGATACATTTATTGAAAAAGATTTTGCTATCAATGATGAAATTGACCGTTTACGATTAAGAGCCACTAGCGCTCTTGTAGAAGGAAAAAGAGATGTGATTATTGTAGCTTCTGTAAGCTGTATTTATGGCATAGGTGATAAAGAAGCATATTCTTCTATGATTTTTCACTTATTTGAAGGACAAATCATTAAGCGTCAAGCACTTATTTATAGATTAACGGATTTATACTATTCTCGAAATGATTTTGAATGGACTAGGGGTACTTTCAGAGTAAGAGGTGATATTATTGATATAATGCCAGCTCAAGAAGATGAACAAGGTATCCGTGTCGAAATGTTTGGTGATACGATAGAAAAACTTAGTATTATTTCTAGAGTACAAGGCAATATATTGGGGTTGATTGATTCGGTTACTTTATATCCTGCCAGACAATTTGTTACTCCGGAGAATGAACTTATAAGAGCTATGGGTGATATCAAAAATGAACTGAGTGATAGATTAATTGAATTGAGGAAACAAGATAAATTAATAGAAGCTCAAAGGCTGGAACAAAGAACTCTTTTCGATTTAGAAATGATGAAAGAAGTAGGATATTGTTCTGGAATTGAAAACTATTCCATGCATTTAACTGGTAGAACACCTGGAGAAAGACCTTCCTGTCTTTTTGATTATTTCCCTGAAGATTATCTTTTAGTCATCGATGAAAGCCATGTTACTATTCCACAATTAAGGGCAATGTATAATGGTGATAGAAAAAGAAAAAGTACATTAGTAGAGCATGGATTTAGATTACCATCTGCCATGGAGAATCGTCCACTTCGTTTTGAAGAAACTGAACAATTAATAAATCAAGCCATTTTTTTAAGTGCAACCCCAGCTGATTATGAATTAGAAAAGTGCGAAGGTATCATTGTAGAACAAGTTATACGCCCTACAGGCTTATTAGATCCTGTTGTTGAAGTAAGACCAGTTCGCACTCAAATTGATGATTTATTATATGAGATTAGACTCAGAGTTCCCAAAAAAGAAAGAGTACTTGTTACGACGCTTACCAAAAGAATGTCAGAAGATTTAACAGATTATCTTACAAATCTAGGAATAAAAGTAGCCTATATTCACTCAGAAATAGTAGCATTAGAAAGAGTTGAGATCTTAAGAAATCTACGATTAGGTGAATTTGATGTTCTTGTTGGTGTAAATTTGTTGAGAGAAGGATTGGATATGCCGGAAGTATCTCTAGTAGCTATCTTAGATGCAGATAAAGAAGGTTTTTTACGAAGTGAGCGTTCACTATTGCAAACTGCTGGCAGAACTGCTAGGAATTCTTCTGGATTAGTTATCCTCTATGCCGATAAAATTACTAGATCTATGCAATTGGTTCTAGATGAAACTACAAGAAGAAGAGCAAAACAAATTGCATATAATACTGAACATAATATTAATCCTACAACTGTCTATAAAACATTAGAAGAAATTTTACAATCTACTTCTGTTGCTGATATTCAAGTACAAAAAACAAAAAGAAAAAATGAAGCTGAACATAATAGAAACAGAAAAGCTGCGGAACCTATGATGAAATATCTTAGTTCTGAGCAAAGGAAAGATTTAATGGACCAATTATATAATGAGATGAAACAAGCTGCAAGAGATTTAGATTATGAAAGAGCTGCAGAATTAAGAGACGAAATTGCCCGCTTACAATTAGCAGAAGAATCTGCAAATAAGTAAATATGTTAATCAAACTAATAGATGTATTATGAAAGTTTTTGTTATTACAGGTGCTTCATCTGGAATTGGAGCAGAATTAGCCTTAAAGGCGGCTGAAAAAGGATATTATATAGCCATTTGTGCAAGAAGAAAAGAAAAATTAGAAAACTTGCAACAGTCAATTGAGCTTAATGGTGGCAAATGCTTTATGATGCAAGCTGATATTAGTATAAAAGAACAAGCTGAACTATTTATACACAATGTCATTTCTCATTATGGAAGAATTGATATTCTTGTTAACAATGCTGGAAGAGGTAATCTAGCTTCTGTAGAAGATACAACTCAAGAACAGTTATTAAGTATCTTTGGTGTGAATGTATTTTCATTATGGTATATAACAGCCCCAACATTAATACAGATGAAAGCTCAAGGATCTGGACATATAATTAATATTGCGAGTGTTGCAGGCACAATGGGATTTCCTTTTAATAGTGCTTATGTAGCTGCCAAACACGCTGTTATGGGATTTACAGCATCATTAAGAGCAGAATTAGCTGGATCTCACATTTATGCAACAGCAATATGTCCAGATGGCGTTATCACTGAGTGGGGATCTGTAACTGAAGGAGGAGAAATCGGCAAATTATTTATGTCAGGAATTAGAGAATCTAGAGCGATTGCAAGAGAAAAAGGCATTGACTTAGCTCCTCTGGCTGCTATGATGACAGCTAAAGATGCAGCAGATATTATATTACAAGCTGCTGAATTCCCTCCTGAGCATGATATTTATACACATGCTGGTACTCATGAAAGAGCAATGGAATTTGCTGAAAACAGAGGGAAGGCAGAGCAAAAAATGTTAGCATTGTATTTAGGAATGCAAAAATCATACTCTCAATCAAAACAATGATTCATCTGGAACCTAATATTTTTAGTATGTTCATTAAATCTTGATAAGATATTTTAGGTAAAAACTATTCTCTACAAAACATTTTTTATATTGTGGTATGATGTCTGAATCTCAATATAAAATGCCAAAGGTAGATATAGTACTTATCTCCTATAATACGCAAAATTTATTATTAAAATGTTTGCACTCCTTATTCTTGACGCCTCAAGGGATAGAATTAGGCAATGTAATTATTGTAGATAATGCATCGTCAGATAAAACTATAGAAAATATAAAAGCATATTATCCAGGATGTACAATTATCAGTTTGCCTGCTAATATTGGCTATGCTGGAGCAGTAAATGAAGGAATGAAAAAGGCAAAATCTTCATGGGTTTTTATTGGTAATTCAGACATTGAATTCAGAAATTTTACTTTATCAAATTTATTACAACAAGCTGAATTACACTCAAAAACTGCTGTATGTTGTCCGCAACAAGTGTATCCAAACAATTCATTTCAAAGAAGTTGGGGTTATTTTCCAGGTTTATCTGAATCATTGCATTATGTCAGTTTATCTGTTGCTTTTGATAATGTACTTCAATCTATATCCTTAAAATTAGGTTTAAAAAGAAAATCATATACAGTTCCTTATGCAGATGGAGCAGGATTATTGGTGAATAGGACTATATTTAATGAACTTGATGGTTTTGACTCAAATTTCTTTTTTTATTCCGAAGAATGTGATTATTGCTATAGAGTTTGGCAAGCACAATATGCTGTATTATTTGTTCCCTCTTCAATTCTTATGCATCATAGAGGTTCTACAACTGGGGGTGATTTGCCTTCTATTTCATCTGTGGAAATGCTTTTTAAAAGTAAAATTCAATTTTTAGAGAAAATTGGGAAACAGTCTCACATTGTACCAATGTTATTGATAATGATGTTCTATTATATTGAATTATTACTCATTAAGTTTTTGCCAGCATTGGTCAATCAACATACAAGAAATGCATGGAAATCTCATGTATTGTGTATGATAACATGCATTTCTCTATTGATTTCTATTCTCTTTCCAAGTAAAAATACCTATCAACCATGAATATTGCCTTACTAACGATTGGTGATGAATTATGCATTGGACAAATTGTAAATACTAATGCATCCTGGATTGCAGATCGATGTACCCAAATCGGTGCCTCTATTTCATGTCATTCTACCATTAGAGATAATCCTGTAGATATTATTCATGAGCTAGATAGATTAAGGATAAATAATTCAATGATCATCATTACTGGTGGCTTAGGCCCTACACATGATGATAGTACAAAAGCTACTTTGTGCTCATACTTTCATGATACATTAATCGAACATCAAGAAACATTGCTGTATTTACAAGAACGATATAAATCAAGGGATATCGTTTTGTCCGAGAGAAATAGAGAACAAGCTTTTGTCCCATCTTCATGCACAGTTTTAAAAAATCCTCGAGGTACAGCTCCTGGCTTATTATTTGCGCAAACAGATTGTACATTTATTGCATTGCCTGGGGTACCGTCTGAAATGAAAGGTATTATGCAAGAATATGTTATTCCTATAATTCAAGATCATTTTTTAAAAGAGAAAACCCTAAAGCCATTTTATAGGACATTAATTACAAAAGGAATACCTGAATCCACTCTTGCAGATCTTATAGGTAATCCTGATGATTTCCTTGAAATAAAAGAAACTCTCGCCTTTTTGCCCTCATTTCAGGGTGTGCGCCTTCGTTTAGGAGTACATCATCACAATACTGAACATGCCATACAACGATTAGATGTGTTAGAACATATTCTTATGAATAAGGCTGGTATTTATATCTATGCAAAAGATCAAGAAAATCTATTATCAAAAACCATAGAGAATTTACTAATTCATAAGAAGAGTTTAAGTGTTGTGGAATCGTGTACTGGTGGTAAACTAGGTTCACTATGTACTGAATTACCAGGCTCTTCTGTTTTTTTTAAAGGTGGATTTATTACCTATAGTAATGAATTAAAAGAGAAATTGGTACATGTTAGGCATGAGACTTTACTAGAATTTGGTGCTGTTAGTGAACAAACTGCTATTGAAATGGCGATAGGTGGAAGAAATATTCTAGATACAGACTTTTGTATTTCAATTACAGGAATAGCTGGTCCTGATGGCGGAACCAATGATAAGCCTGTTGGATTAGTTTGGATTGGACTTTCAAGTAAGAATAGAACATTTGCAAAGAAACATATATTTGGAACGGACAGAGATATGAATCGAGAACGTACAGTATATGCAGCACTTAGTATGTTATATGATGAACTGCATCAATTATGAATTTAACGGCGGTACATATTGCGCATATGTATATCAAGGAATGTGTGAAATCTGGTGACACTGTTATTGATGCAACTGCTGGAAATGGCAATGACACCTTGTTTTTAAGTAGATTGATTGGAAATTCTGGAACAGTTATTTCAATTGATATTCAACAAGAAGCAATTTCTCGTACACAACATTTGATGGCAAAAAATAATCCACAAAGTAAAGTGCATTATATATGCGATTCGCATGAACATATTGGTAGAATTGCTCATGATTATCATCATCAGATTTCATGTATTGTCTTTAATCTTGGATATTTACCAGGGGCTGATAAAACAGTAAATATTACAAAGAAAGATTCCACCCTGAAGGCATTAGAATCAAGTATTCAATTATTAAATAATAGAGGAATTCTTTGTGTTATTGCATATCGAGGACATAGCGGGGGTTTGGAGGAATATTTTGCTATTGAGCAATTTATGCAAACATTAGAGCCACACATGTGGCAAGTGATAAAATCTGAAGCTATCAATCAAGCTAATACAGCTCCTATTATATTTATTGCATCAAAAAGACAATATTAATCTAAAAAAAGATAGTTTTCACATTGTCTTAATAATATATCTCTCTTATCTTTTACAGCCCGAACCACTATCATCATACCAATATCTAAATCTTGTCTGTCGATAATTTCACCTGATTCATAAATTATTGGCAATAATTGCATAGAATTATATGGTAATAAGATGCGAATATCTTGACTATTATCCACTGCAATTTCTTGCATTTTTTCTATCAAACTTGATATATTTAGGCCAGTAGAAGCAGATACACCAATACAATCAGGAAACTCATATTCTAATTCCCTAATGGCATTGATATCCTGTAATGCATCGATTTTATTAAAGACAAGGATTGTTTTTTTATTGATAATTTTTAATGATTCCAATGTTTCTTGAACTACATGAATATGATCTTTAAAACTACTATGAGTACAATCAACTACATGTAGTAGTGCATCAGCTTCTGCTGCTTCAGCCAATGTACTTCTAAAGGAAGCAATTAAATGGGTAGGTAGTTTTCTGATAAAACCGACCGTATCAGATAGGAGCGCTTTTTGTCCACCTGGAAATTCAAATTGTCTTACAGTTGTATCTAATGTAGCAAACAGCTTATCTTCAACATAAGTATCTGCATTTGTTAAGGTATTCATCAAAGTAGATTTACCAGCATTTGTATAACCAACTAAAGCAAATCTTGGCAATGCTATTCTTCCCTTTCTTTGTTGAAGTCTTTGCATATCTATATCAGATAACTTTTCTTTCAATCTTGTGATTCTATCTCTGATTAATCGTCTATCTGTTTCAATTTGAGTTTCTCCAGGACCTTTTGTTCCAATTCCTCCAAATTGCTTTGATAAATGTGTCCACATTCTTGTTAGCCTTGGCAATAAATATTGTAACTGAGCTAATTCAACTTGAGTTTTTGCTTCCATAGATCTTGCTCTGGAAGCAAAAATATCTAAGATGATCCCGCTTCGATCTAGTACTTTAATTTGCCATTCTTTTCCTAAATTTCTTACTTGCATTGGTGTTAAATCATCATCAAAAATCACAGATTGTATATCATCTAATTCAATCATTTCTTTGATTTCTGCTACTTTACCTTTGCCAATCATCGTTGCTCTATCTGGCCTAACCCTTTCTTGATATATCTTACCAATTACTTCTGCACCTGCAGTTTCTGCCAAAAAAGCCAGTTCGTCTAAATATTCCAAGGCTTCAATTCGATTGCCTCCTTTTTTTATAACAGACACTACTAATGCTCTTTCATGTGGATGTGAAGTATGAACTAATTGTTTCATATTATCTTTTTTTACCTAAAATGCTTGGAATATGAGATTAAGTGTCTAATAATTTAATCCAATAAAAATCGGACATTATTTCTACCAAAGATAGAGACGATTGTATCACACATTTCATGAGTGCATGATAGTTTTATTCCTTGCGATATAAATTGAGACTTAATTTCTCCATGTTCATCGACATATTTAAATTTTATCGTGGAGCTTGACGAATTTTTTGATTCAACTAGCTTATGTAGTTCATTTAAATTATCAATGCTAGATTTCGATTCTTGTATTGTGATAATAAAACCCTTACCATATTTTTCGGGTGTTTTTTCAATATCCATTGCTTCTTCGGCAATAACTTTAATTAATTCACCAGTAATATCACTTTTTCCCCTTACTAGTATAACTTGTTCTGGTTTAAGAAAATCTTGATACCGTTTATATGCATCACTCCAAAAAATAATTTCTGCTTTCCCTGTAAAATCTTCTATGGTAACAAATGCCATCGTTTGTTCTTTACGGTCTAGCTTGGTTTTTACTTCTGTAATAATACCAGTTACTCGTACGGGTTTACCAATCAAAGGACTGTCTAATTTTCCTAATGGCAATGTAGTAAAAGAAACTGCATGCGGTTGATAACGATGTAATGGATGTCCACTTAAATAAAAATTGAGAACTTCCCGCTCTTTTTGCAATCGTTCAAGCTCATTCCAAGGTTTTATTTCTATCATTTTGGGTTCAATTGCTTCTGTTGAACTGGATTCTCCAAAAAGACTTTCTGCTCCTGATATTCCCTCGCCCTGCATTCTTTTTGCAAATTCTAATGCAATATCAATAGAAGCATTAAATTGGGCTCTATGACCATATTGTAATGTATCAAATGCTCCAGATGCAATCAGTGGTTCAAGTGTTCTTCTGCTAATAAGCTTTGTATTTACTCTTTTCATAAAATCAAAAAAAGAAGTAAATGGACCTGTTGCTCTTCCTTCTACAATTGATTCTACAGCTGGGATACCAACATTTTTAATACCTGCCAATCCAAATTCTATAATGTGGGAATTTGAAGCAGTGAATGTAGCAAATGATCTATTCACATCAGGAGGCATCACCTTTATATTAAAAGACTTAGCTTCATCAATTAAAGCAACAATCTTATCTAGATTGTGCAATTCGGCTGTCATGTTAGCAGCTAAAAATTCTGCAGTATAATGTGCTTTTAGCCAAGCTGTTTGATATGCTAAATATGCATAAGCACATGAATGAGATTTATTAAAACCATAAGAAGCAAATTTGAGAATTAAATCAAAGATCTCTTGAGCTAATAATTCAGGATGTGTACTTTTGTCTGAGCATCCCTGAATATATGTGCTGTTTTTTAATGCTCCTTCAACAAATAGTGCTTTTTGTTCAAGCATTAGTTTTTCATCTTTTTTCCCCATTGCCCTTCTCATGATATCAGCTTGGGCAAGTGTAAAGCCAGCGATATCACCTACTAATTGCATTACTTGTTCTTGATAAACAATAATTCCATAGGTTTTATATAATGCCGATTCCATAATAGGATGAAGATATTCAATTGGCTTTCTTCCGTGTTTTCTATCAATAAACTCTGGAATATTATCCATTGGCCCTGGACGATATAGAGCATTCATAGCGATTAAATCTTCTAGATCATTAGGCTTTAATTGTTTTAAGGCTTCTTGCATTGGCTCAGATTCAAATTGAAAAACAGCTAATGTTTTTCCTTTCCCTATCATATCAAAAGTGTTCTTATCATGCAGATCTATTGTTTCTAAATCGATGGTAATACCATGATTTTGTTTAATCTGAGATAATGTATTTTCGATAATAGAAAGGGTTCTTAATCCTAAAAAATCCATTTTTAGAAGACCTGCATCTTCTAAATCTTTCATTGTATATTGGGTGGCAAGTCCAGAGTCTGAAGTTTTATATAGCGGAACATAATCAGTTATATCGCCTGGAGCAATAACTACACCTGCTGCATGAGTGGAAGTATTTCTAGCTAATCCTTCTAATGTAATTGCATAACTAATTACTTCTTTTAACTTTTGATCATTTGTTTCTTTTACCCAGCGCAATTCTGGTAATTCTAATGCTTCTATTAATGAAGTTACTTTTCCCATAACAACAGGAATTTTTTCAGTAATACTCCTAATTGTAGGTAAAGGAACACCAAGTACTCTTCCTACATCAGAGAGAACAGCTCTGGTAGATAATGTTCCAAATGTGATTATTTGCGCTACAGAGTCATTTCCATATTTTTCTTTTACATAATCTATGACAATATCTCTTTTATCATCAGCAAAGTCAATATCAATATCGGGCATTGATACTCGATCTGGATTAAGAAATCGCTCGAATAATAAGTCATACTTTAATGGATCAACATTAATTATTCCTAATGCATAAGCTACAATACTTCCTGCCGCAGAGCCACGTCCGGGGCCAACTCTCACATGTTTATCTCTGGCAGCTGCTATAAAATCTTGAACGATTAAAAAGTAACCAGCATAGCCCATTTTGTTAATAACATCAAGTTCAAATTGAACTCTATCTAAAATATCTTTGGTTAAAACAGGATATCTTTTTTCTAATCCTATCATTGTTATTTCTTCAAGATATTCCTCGAGTGTTTCTGCTTTTGAATGTGATGGAATGGGAAAAACAGGCATTTTTATATCTGTTTTTAAATCTACATTGCATTTTTCTGCAACTTCATTTGTGTTTTCAATTGCTTCAGGAAAATCTAAAAATAAAGCTGCCATTTCTTGCTTAGATTTAAAGTACATCTCAGGCTTACCATATCTAAGATTATATATATCTAATTTTCCAGAATTTGCAGCATTCACTTCTTTGATATTAAGCAATACATTATGGGCAACAGCATCCTCTTGTTTTATATAATGACAATCATTAGAACAAATCAGTTTTATTCCTAATTCTTGTGCTAATCTTGGGGCTTGAGCCATCACAATCTCATCACCAGGTAATCCATGATTTTGTAATTCGATATAAAAATCTTCCCCAAATAATTCTTTATACCATATTGCTGTCTTTTTTGCTCCTTCATAATCCCCTTCTAATAATGGAGCATTAATTACTCCTGCTAAACAGGCCGATAAGGCTACCAAACCTTCATGGTGTTTTTCTAATAAATCAGTATCAATCCTAGGTTTATAATAGAAGCCTTCGGTATGTCCCAATGTTGTTAGCTTCATTAAATTTTTATAACCAATATCATTTTTAGCTAAAAGCACTAAATGATAATAATTTCTTTTTTTTGTTGCTGCTTTCCTTGAAGTCATATCAAATCTGCTTCCATTTGCAATATATACTTCACAACCAAGAATAGGTTTAATACCAGCTTTTTTTGCTTTTTTATAAAATTCAAAACATCCAAACATTACTCCGTGATCTGTTAAAGCAAGAGATGTTTGCCCATCAGCTTTAGCTGCTGCAATTAGCTGTTCAGGCTTACAAGCAGCATCCAATAAAGAATAGTGGGTATGATTATGAAGATGAACGAAGTCTGGCATAGAAAGCAAATTATTTATAATTAATAGCACAAAATACGCTTTTGAGGATGTTTATTTATCCTAAAGTTTTACACAAATATATCCTTCACTGATCAATGTTTACAGCATTTGATTATGTATCTTTGTATACCTTTTTTATTGATTACACAGTCAAAATATGATTGAATTACAAAATTCAACAGACATAGCTACTACACCATCCTCTAAAGAATCCAAAGCAATGAATATTTCATTGTTCATTGGTATTTTAATGCTTGGTCTTAAATGGACAGCATATGTATTAACTGGTTCTATAGCTATTTTTTCTGATGCAATTGAAACTGTAGTGCATATTGCTGCCGTTGGCTTTGCTTGGTATAGTTTAAGAATTACATATTTACCACCAGATGAAGACCATCATTTTGGACATGATAAAATTACATTCTTTTCTGCTGGATTAGAAGGTGCTTTAATTATACTTGCTGCTTTGGTAATTATTGGAACAGCTATTGACAAATTAATCAACGGCGTTGTTCTTGAACAAATCGGAATTGGTACTACTTTAACTGCTACAGCTGCTATAATCAATACAATTTTAGGATTATATCTAGTTAGAGTTGGTAAATCAGAAAAAACGTTAATTATTGAAGCTAATGGTAAACATATCCTTACAGATGCATGGACAAGTGCCGGTGCGATCGCTGGACTTCTTATTGCGTATTTTACTGGTGCTCAATGGATTGACCCCTTTATGGCCCTGATTTTTGGCGCAAATATTATATTTGAAGGTGGCAAATTAATTAGAACTTCAATTCAAGGTTTGATGGATAAATCAGACGCAATATTAGAGCAGAAAGCACAGAACATACTTATAAACTATTGCAATGAACATCAATTGTCTTATCATCGATTACGCTTAAGAGTTTCAGGTAATTTTGTCTATGTAGATTTTCATCTTCAATTTCCTGATTCTGTCACTATCGAACATGCACACCTTTTAGCAACCGGTGTAGAACAACAAATTAGCGCTGTGATGCCCTTGCAAACTGATATTGTGAGCCATTTAGAGAGTACTTCTCATCACCCTCCAGGACATGTTTAATTAATTCTATCTATTGATTATTGAGCTGTCTTTGCTTTCTATATGATTGCACTGCTTTCATATGCTGGATGGCGGTTTCAGAAAAAACATGTTTACCAGAACCATCTCCAAGTGCTACAAAAAAATAATACTGATGTTTAGATGGTTGAATTGCAGCTAAAATTGATTTTCTACTTGGACAATTAATCGGGCCAGGCGGCAAACCTGAAAAGCGATATGTATTATAAGGACTATCAATTTTTAAGTCACTATACAAAAGCCTTTTACTTTTTCCTAAAGCGTATTGAACTGTTGGATCTGCAGCAAGATTCATCCCCTTTTTTAATCTATTGTGATATACGCCACTTATTATTGGCCTTTCTTCATCTACTATTGCCTCTGCTTCTATAATAGATGCTAGGGTCAATATTTGATGTTTATTTAATGATTGTTTGTGTGCTTTTTCAGAACACAATTCATTCCAAAAAGATGATTGTACAGCTAATAATTTGCTTATAATTTCATGCGGATTTTGCTTCCAGTAAAAATTATAAGTATCTGGCATTAAATACCCTTCTAAAGATATACCTTTAATGTGATGATACTTTAATAATGAATCATTACTTGCTAACTCTATAAATTTAGAGGAATCAATCCCTAATTGTTGTGCGCAAATTGATGCTATTTTTTTTACTTGAATTCCTTCTGGGAATGATACATTTACTGTATACGATTGTTTTCCAGAAAAAATTAGCTTTAATAATTGTCCATGAGTTAATGTTGGTAAAATCCTGTATTCACCTATCGCGCAATGTTTATTGAGAAATATACCATATAATTCTGCTATCACTAAGAATGGATATGGAGAATCAATTATTCCCTTTTGTTCTAATAATTGAATTGTTTTAGATATCGATTTATCTTGTATCGTAATGTCAATTGTCTTTTTTAAAGCAACAGTCTGAGCAAAAAACCATGCTGAATATATGGTCAATATCACAAGTACTAATAGTGGTATTGACAGAAATACAGACCACTTCTTATTTGATTTCTTTTTATAAGATCTTTTTGCCACAGATATCTACTAAATAGTAATTCAGATTAATAAATAGATATAGGTATAAACTCTGAATATGGACCAGCTTTTAGCATTACATAATAAAGCCCTGAATGTAATTCTTGTATTGGAACTTCTATTTTATATTGTCCTGGGGAACTACCAACTTCATCGTATATATGGACCTTATGCATTGTCAATGGAGAGAATATATCTAAGGAAATATCTTGTATCGAACCTAAAGTAAACTGCAATGTTGCTGCATTATTTTGCACAGAAATTGGATTAGGAAAAACATTTATATGTGATAATCCAGATTGCTGAATTTTAACAATGCCAATAATAATGTCAACCGAGCATTTGGCTTTTGTTAGATGATTATCATCAATTGCAAAGCCTTCAAATGGTAGTGGTAAGGAAATACAATCTCTGCCAAAAAACAAGGTATCAGTATCCTTTTCATATTGCAAAGTATCTGCTACTTTAACAGGATTATAGCAAAAGACAATAGATTTTTGATCTTTTGGATTTAACACAATAGGAAACTGTGATATAGGCACACTAAATTGAACATTCTTTTTAAACTGAGAATATTCTATAGTTTGTATAAAATTTCCATTATTTTTTATAGATACAGAATCGCAATAATTTATCCCAATAGGTAATCCCTTTAATTTTTCAGGATTTTTCATTGCTGATATTTGAAGAGTAAATCCTGGGATAGTATCTCTAAAAATAGTAGAATTTCCATTATTATCAACCGCTTGAACTGCATATACAGCATCTTTATATGGATCTACAATACATGCTGTTAATACTCTATATAATGGTGAGATATTAGCTGGAATATTCCATTGTATATTTTGGGCATCGATTTGGCTAACACTTAGTAAACCACCATCATTTATCGTAGAATCTGTAATACTTAAAAGGAAGCAACTATTACAAGAATCAGATTGTGCCACTATTACTGGATCATATTTATCATCATATGTTCTTATTGTGAATTCTATTAAGGGTCTATTAATGCAAGAGTTAGATATATACATTGTATCCAATCTGTTTACTTGATCTTTTGATTCAAAGCATACATCAATATTTGATTTTTGACCAGGCTTTAATGTCAAAGGGAAACTTCCAGAAAAAGAATAATAATTCATTGTATTATTACTCATTATTGGATTAATCGTTTGATCTTGTGACCCGTAATTTTCTAGTTCTATAGAATAGCATTGTTTTCTACCTATTGGCAAGCTCCAATTCAATTTTTCTGGAATATTTGTAACATCAACAATTTTTGTTGATACTGTAAATCCTTTTATAATAATCTTTTTTTCTGTTTTTTGATCAACTGAATCTATGGCAATAATCCTTGCACTTCCATCCAGATATGGATTTATTAAAGTAAAGGAATATTGTACAGAATCCTGGGGTTCTGAAAATTGAGGTATATCTTGTGCTATACAATTAACAAGTGAATCTTTAGGAATAGAAACTGATACAATTTTAGTATCGCCAGCAACAGTATCAAATACAGCTCCAATAAAGCCTTTACACTCTGATTTACCCGTAATTTGGGGTGGATTAAAATCAAAGCTTCTAAAACTCATTCCACCAACATAACCATAAGAATTAGCTGAACCATATCCATAAACAAAAATTCCTACAGGTTCAGAAGATTCTACTGTATGATTTCCATCTTGAACGGGAACCCATGTATACGAATATTGAGTGCCATTAATTGGTACAATATTTATTCCTACATAAGAAGAAACAGGTTTATTGTCTAAGAGAGTTTTACCTATGGCAGTATTAGGCATGATGACAGTTATCCATTGATCAGAATAACCCCGAAGTTCTTCAAAACCATTAGAATAATTAACTGCTTGAACATTTATAAATCTATAAAATTTTTGATATTGTTCACTTGGAGGAACCAACATCATAAATGGATCTCCTAATGCAAAATTAGTCGTATTTGTACCTGATGTTTTTTTGTATTGAGCAACAAGTATGGCTTTATTTGATGTAATAGATTGAGATGAAACGAGAACTGATTCATACATGCCACCCGAATTCAATGTTGTCGTCTTTTTTCCATTTATGATAATATCTGTACTATCATAGGCTGCTATAACACGATATATATCTTGGGCAGTTAATGTAGAGCCATTTGGCTGAGGATAAGGCACAAC
>Ga0192647_100514_pt1 | contig 27207 bp, 24 predicted proteins | sample LauGreFa1BDMLBSN_2_FD_133046 | JGI IMG/M metagenome (GOLD analysis project Ga0192647, IMG submission 133046) | Freshwater lake microbial communities from Lake Michigan, USA - Fa13.BD.MLB.SN - reassembly | ecosystem: Environmental > Aquatic > Freshwater > Lake | place: Lake Michigan, USA... | reverse complement strand
GAGTTACTAACCAGGAGGGCACGACTATGTCTGCAGCAGAGTGGGGTTTTGAAACCCGTCAAATTCACATCGGTGGAGAACCCGATCCGACGACCGGCGCCCGCGCCGTCCCGATTTATCAGACCACCAGTTACGAATTCCGTGACGCACAGCATGCAGCGAATCTGTTCGCTCTCGCTGAAGTGGGCAACATCTACACGCGCATCATGAACCCAACGCAGTTGGCTGTTGAGTCACGCGTGAACTCACTTGAAGGCGGCGTGACGACGGCAATCGGTTTGCCCGGCACGCTCGTTGTGAGTTCTGGCCAGGCTGCCGAGACCTTGGCGATTCTTACTTTGGCCGAAGCTGGCGATCACATCGTTGCTTCACCATCGTTGTACGGCGGTACGTACAACTTGTTGCACTACACGCTCCCAAAGATGGGCATTGCCGTATCGTTCGTTGACGATCCGCACGATCTTGCGCAGTGGAAGGCCGCTGTTCGTCCGAACACCAAGGCGTTCTACGGTGAAGTTTTGGCGAACCCTCGCAATGACGTGTTCGACATCGAAGGCGTTTCGAAAGTTGCGCACGAAGCTGGTGTTCCGTTGATCGTCGACAACACTGTGCCGACCGCTTACGGCATTCGTCCTCTCGAGTGGGGTGCTGACATTGTTGTGCAGTCGCTCACCAAGTTTGTTGGTGGACACGGAACTTCAGTCGCAGGCTCAATCACCGATGGCGGCAAGTTTGACTTCTCAGCTTCTGGTCGTTTCCCGAATTTCACAGAGCCCGACCCCAGCTACCACGGCTTGGCGTACTGGCCCGCGCTTGGTGCCGGCTCGTACATCTTGAAGGCTCGTGTGCAGTTGCTGCGTGACCTCGGTATGGCGGTGTCACCGTTCAATGCGTTCTTGTTGTTGCAGGGTCTCGAGACCTTGTCGCTGCGCATGGAGCGTCACTGGAGCAATGCTCACGCCGTTGCTGAGTTCTTAGACAAGCACCCGCAGGTGGAGAGCGTGAACTACGCCGGCTTGGCAAGCAGCCCGTGGCACGATCGTGCCAAGAAGTATTTCGGTGGCCGTGGCTACGGTTCGGTTTTGGCGTTCAACATCAAGGGTGGACGTGAAGCTGGCGAAAAGTTTGTGGCCGGTCTGCAATTGCACAGCCATGTCGCCAACATTGGTGACGTGCGCAGCTTGGTGATTCAGCCGTCAACGACGACACACAGTCAGTTGACTGCTGAAGAGCAGGTTGCTTCTGGTGTGAACCCGGGTCTCGTGCGTTTGAGCGTGGGACTCGAGTCGATTAACGACATCTTGGCCGACCTCGCACTCGGTTTCGCCGCCGCCAAATAACTGGAACCAACTCGCCACTCTGTACTTTCAGTTCCAACAGCTGGAACCGAAAGTACAGAGTGGCTTTTTGGTTTAGTCGGGGCGGTTGTCGTCGAGGAACTTCTGGAACTCGGCTGCTAAATCGTCGCCTGACGGGATCAACTCTTCGGCACGCCGATCAAACTCAAGTTCGAGCATCTGCACATACCTCAACGCTCGGTCATCTTCAGAGACTGCATCGTCGTGAAGAGATCTCCAACGTTCCATGTCTTCGAGTAATTCACCGTGACGAGTCGGTACACCCAATACATGTTCAAGTTGGCGCAACAGCGCCGCTGACGCCTGCGGATGTTCGGCATTTCCTAGATAGTGGGGGACTCCGACGCGCAACGAAATCGCCGGCAACTCTTCGCGTTCGAATTCGGTCTGCATCACACCAACCACACCAGTGATTCCTTGATAGGACGGACGGGAGAGTCCGAGTGTTCGTGCCAACTGAGGATCGACCGTACTGCCAACCACAAAGGGCGTGCGTGTGTGGGGCACGGTGTCGGCCGAAGCACCAACTGTCACGATGGCTTCACAACCAAGTCGCGTGTAGGCGGCAACGACGCAACGCACAAATGTATGCCAGCGAATATGTGGTTCTACTCCCGACATCACCACGATGTCGCGAGGGAACTCGGGGAATCGCAGTGCAATGATTTTGTTGCTCGGCCATTCGATGACTCGTTCATCGTCTTCGTCCAGGCGAACCTCGGGTCGAATTTGAGTGAAGTCGTAAAACGGATCGCTATCAATGGACGCAACAATCTCGGCGGCGTTATGTCGAACGAGATGTTCGAGTGCAGAAGTTGCAACTCCGGCGGCATCAAACCAACCAGTGAGAGCCACCACCATGACGGGACGGCGCAGCGGTGCTGACAAGCCTTCCCACATCAAGACATCGGCGACTTCCATTCCTAGAGTCTCACCCGCGCAATGCCTCAACCACAACGTCGATACAGGCTGTTAATGCCTGAACATCTTCAGGATCGATCGCCGGGAACATACCCACACGCAACTGGTTGCGACCAAGCTTGCGATAACTGTCGGTATCGACGACTCCATTAGCCCGTAATGCAGCACAAATATCGTTGGCATCGACACCGCCGTCGGCTGGCGATGAAATATCGATGGTCCCAACAACTTGCGACCGCTGTGCAGGGTTGCCGACAAATGGAGTCGCCCATGCGCGAGATTCGGCCCATGAATACAAAATGGACGAAGATTTGGCCGAGCGAGCATTGCAAGCACTCAATCCGCCGATTTCGTTCATCCACTTGACTTGAGCGTCAAGCATGACCAAGGTGCCGAGTGCCGGCGTGTTGTATGTCTGATTCGCTTTGCTGTTATCGAGCGCAATCTTGAGATCAAGTGAAGCCGGAATCCAACGCTTCGAAGCTGAAATCTTTTCGATGCGCTCAATGGCTCGCGGCGAACAAGCAGCGAACCACAAGCCACCATCAGATGCGAAACACTTTTGCGGCGCGAAGTAGTACACGTCGACCTCGGCCGGATTCCAGAGCAGTCCACCAGCAGCCGAGGTGGCGTCAACGACGACCAATGCATCGTCGGCCCCAGTAGGTCGAACGAGAGGCATCATGACGCCCGTTGACGTCTCGTTGTGTGTGAAGGCATAGGTGTCGATTCCGGACTCGAACGAAGCGACCGGGTGTGTGCCGGGATCGGTCTTGATGACGGTCGGGTCTCCGAGATGCGGAGCCGCCGCAACAGCTTCAGCAAACTTCGATGAGAACTCACCAAACACCAAGTGCTGACTGCGCTGATCGACTAAGCCGAACGTGGCGACGTCCCAAAATACGGTTGAGCCACCATTGCCAAGAACGATCTCCCAATCATCGGGAAGACCAAACAGTTGGGACAAGCCTGAGCGAACGGAGCCCACGAGATTTTTGATGGGTGCTTGGCGGTGAGAGGTGCCCATCAGGGACGGACCCGCGGCAGCCAATGCCGCCATCTGTTCGGGGCGAACCTTCGAAGGTCCGCAACCGAAACGACCATCGGCTGGCAAAAGATTGGAAGAAATGCGAATTGATCGGGGGTCAGTAATGCTCACTGTCTTAGCATGGCAGGCATGAGTTCGTCTCCCCAAAGCAAGCGCACATCTTCTCGTCTCGCGGCCATCGCCGAATCAGCCACATTGGCCGTCGATGCCAAAGCCAAGGCCCTCAAAGCGGCTGGTGAAAACGTCATTGGTTTCGGTGCCGGCGAGCCCGACTTCCCAACACCCGAGCACATTGTTGAAGCGGCGGTCAAGGCCTGTCGTGACCCGAAGATGCATCGCTATACGCCAGCGGCCGGACTTCCCGAACTGCGCGAAGCGATTGCAATCAAGACTTTGCGTGACAGCGGATTTCAAACAACCGCCAATCAAGTACTCGTCACCAATGGTGGCAAGCATGCCGTGTTCACGGCGTTTGCGGCACTGTGTGATCCAGGCGATGAAGTCATTGTGCCCGCTCCATATTGGACGACGTATCCCGAAGCGGTCACTTTGGCTGGGGGAGTGCCCGTCGTTGTTGACACGACCGAAGAAACTGGATTCCGTGTCACTGTTGAACAACTTGAAAAAGCGTTAACAAAGCGCACAAAAGTTTTGTTGTTTGTATCGCCAGACAACCCGTCGGGTTCGGTGTATCCGCCTGAAGAAGTAAAGGCCATTGGCGAATGGGCGGTCTCGCGTGGCATTTGGGTGATCACTGATGAAATTTACGAACACCTCACATACGGTCAACACAAATTCACCAGCATGCCGACGCTTGTCCCAGAATTGGCGAATCAGTGTTTGATCGTGAATGGTGTTGCGAAAACTTACGCAATGACTGGTTGGCGCGTTGGCTGGATGATCGGGCCATCAGATGTGATGAAGGCGTCAATCAACTTCCAAAGTCATGCCACATCAAACGTCAACAACGTTGCGCAAGCAGCAGCACTTGCAGCTGTCGCCGGAGACTTGTCGGCAGTATCGATGATGCGCGAAGCATTCGAACGGCGTGGTCGCACGATGCATCGCCTGCTGAATGACATTCCTGGCATTACTTGTCTCGAGCCTGAAGGAGCGTTCTATTGCTACCCGAACGTCACTGGGCTTTTGGGTAAGACCTTCAATGGCAAGACCGCGAACAACAGCATGGAACTGGCCGACATTATTTTGTCGGAAGTGAAAGTTGCCATTGTTCCTGGCGAAGCATTCGGCACTTCGGGTTACGCACGATTCTCGTTTGCGCTTGGTGATGCCGATCTCGAAGAAGGAATTCGTCGCATCGCCGATTTGGTGGCGCGTTCATAAACCAGCGAGCCGTGATGGTGAGTTGAGAATTTTCAATGGTTGAGCACGTCTGGTCCGTGTGTTAGGTTCACTTTGTCGGCAATAGTCGACACGTACAGAAAACAGCGAAGTCCGGTGAGATTCCGGCACTGTCCCGCAACGGTGGTTTAGCAAACGAAAGTTTGGCTAACGAGTCCGGTCGCCTGATCTGTATGCGATAACAACCCTCGAGGCAAGGGCGGATCGCGCAGGACTGGTTTGGCCTTTCCTCGCACTCCTCTTGCTTCCTCAAAGCAATGGAGGAAGCTTCAATGAAAGCAAATCTAGTAAGTGCCACGAAATCCACGCGTCGAGTTTTGCTCGGCTCGCTTGTTGCCTTGACCTCGCTGCTTGCGGCGTGCTCAAGCGACACGACAGATTCAAGTTCCGCCAGTGAAGCACCGATATCGACAGATGTCGATGGCGAAGCACCACAACGAATTGTGTCGTTGTCACCAGCCCATACCGAAATCTTGTTTGCTGTTGGTGCGGGCGACCAAGTTGTTGCAGTGGATTCAATGTCGAACTATCCCGCCGAATCAGCCGCAGTACTGACCGATATCTCGGCGTATGAACCAAATGTGGAAGCGATCTCGGCACTCGAGCCCGATCTCGTCATCATTGGTGATGACTTCAGCGGATTGGCCGAACAGCTATCAGCGATTGGTGTCGCATCATGGGTGAGTCCTGCGCCCCTCAACCTTGACGAGGCGTATCAGCAGATTATTGATCTTGGAAAAGTGGTCGGCCATGCCGATGAAGCGCAAAGTCTGACTCAAAGTATGCAAGACCAGATTGCTGGAATCGTTTCTGAGGTTGAAGGTCCGGCATCGCCTGCGAGTTACTACCACGAACTTGATGACATGTACTACACGGTGACGGGCAATACGTTTATCGGTTCAATTTACGAACTCTTTGGTATGCGGAATATCGCCGATGCCACTGAAGGCGATACCGATTACCCGCAACTTTCGGCTGAGTTCATTGTGAGCCAAGACCCGAATGTCATTTTCTTGGCTGACGTAAATTGCTGTGGCGCAACTGCTGAAACGGTTGCCGCTCGTCCAGGATGGTCGGGATTGTCGGCGGTTATGTCGGGCAATATTGTTGCCATCGACGACGACATCGCGTCGCGCTGGGGACCGCGACTCGTGGAATTTGTTCAGGCTGTGGCGACAGGCCTCACGGCCTATGTAACGAGCCAGGGCTGAACTAAGTCATGATGCCCGAACAAGTTCGCGACTCCGAAAGATCATGGTGGATGCCAGTGGCATGCATCATGTTGGCGGTCGCGTTCTTGTTCGGTGCCATGGTCGGGCCTGCTGGACCGACGTGGTGGAGAGTGCCAGCAGAGTTGCTGAATCACTTACCTTTCATCAACATCACCTCAGGGGCCACTGAATTGCAAAGCACTGTGCTGTGGCAGATTCGAATGCCTCGAGTCGTTTTGGCGGGCATTGTCGGAGCAATGTTGTCAATTGCTGGTGCTTCGTACCAAGGCGTATTCCGCAATCCTTTAGTCGATCCTTATTTGTTGGGTGTCGCGGCTGGTGCTGGTCTTGGAGCAACGGTCATCATTGTTGCTGGTCGGGTGAGTAGTTCATCGTGGCCAATTGATCCATTGCCGATAGCTGCGTTTGCTGGAGGGCTCATTGCAGTCATGATCACCTACTCGGTGGGCGCGGCCTTTGGTGCAGCGAAATCATCAGCAACTCTCGTTCTTGCTGGTGTTGCAGTGACCTCGCTTGCGACTGCAGTGCAAACGTTTCTTCTGCAGAAGAACACTGATGTTGTGCGTCAGGTGTATAGCTGGATCCTTGGTCGACTTTCAACCGCTACTTGGCATGACGTTCGTTTGGTTTTGCCCTACGTCATTGTGAGTGCCGGAGTTTTGTTGTGGCATCGTCGATTACTTGATGTGCTTCGTGTTGGCGATGATGAAGCACAGTCGCTTGGTGCGCGCGTTGATCGCATTCGACTTACTGTTGTTATCGCCGCAACTTTAGGAACGGCCGCAGTTGTGAGCGTGAGTGGACTGATTGGTTTCGTGGGAATTGTGGTGCCACATTTGGTGCGACTGCTCGCTGGTTCGAGTTATCGCCGCATCTTGCCACTCACTGTTCTTCTCGGTGCAGCGTTTTTGATTGTTGCTGATATTCCTGGACGAATCTTGTCGGATCCGGCAGAGACTCCTATCGGAGTGGTCACAGCGTTCTTAGGCGCACCATTTTTCATTATCGTTTTACGTTCTCGTCAAGGAGCATCTCGATGACATCACTGGCCTTTGTCGATGTATCTGTGAAGTACGGATCATCAGTTGCAGTTCAAGGATTCACTGACACAGTTCGCCCAGGCGAGTGGTTGTGTCTGATCGGTCCTAATGGCGCCGGCAAGTCGTCGTTGTTGCGTTCGGCTGCGGGTCTTGTCAAGCACGAGGGCAATATTTTGGTTGATGGTTCGCCACTGAATCTTCGATCGGCGCGCCGACGTGCGGCACTCGTGGCTCACGTTCCTCAATCACCATCTATGCCAGATGACATGACCGCTGCCGAGTACGTACTGCTTGGCCGTAATCCATACGTTGGATATTTCGGTAATGAATCCAAGCATGACCGAATGATGGTCGCACGAGTTATTGAACGTCTTGATCTTGAGGAATTCGCCGAACGTCGACTCGGAACGTTGTCGGGTGGTGAGCGCCAACGTTTGGTGATCGCGCGTGCGCTTGCTCAAGAAGCACCCATCATGTTGCTTGATGAGCCGACAAGCGCACTCGATATTGGGCATCAACAACAGGCACTTGAATTAGTAGACAGTTTGCGTCGTGAGCACGGATTCACCGTGGTCTCGGCGATGCACGATCTCACGCTTGCTGGTTTGTATAGCGACCGCTTGGCGTTGCTGCATCAGGGGCATTGTGTGGCCGCTGGTCCAGCGGAACAAGTGTTGAAAGCCGAGACATTGTCGGAGTTCTATGGGGTATCAGTGACTGTTCACCACGAACCTGATGGCACTGTGGTCGTTGTGCCGCGCCGTACCGTTCCGCTTGCTTGAAATTCTGGTGTCATTTCTGTCGGTATAGCCAAGTAAAACGACACCAGAATCACACGTTGGCGAGTACGGTTTGAAGCGTGGAGATTTCCTTCGATGCGACGACCATCAACCGGCAGGTTGAAGGTCTTGCGGCATCGCATCAGTTGCTACTGGAGCGCCTTGGTGGTTTGACCGATGACATGGTCGCTCGGCCGTCGTTATTGCCTGAGTGGACTGTGGGACATGTTCTCGCTCACATCGCTCATCAAGGTGACAGCGTGACGCGACTTTTTCACTCAGCCGAATTAGGTGAAGTGGTTGACCAATATGAAGGCGGCTTTGCTGCACGAGTCGCAGCCATCGAACGGGACGCATCACGATCTGCCAACGAACATGTTGCAGGCGTGCGTCGTTCGATTTATGCCCTTGAAGGTGCCATTGCGGGAGCACGTGAGGGCTGGTACGGATCGGCGCGTATGGTGTCTGGCGTTGAGGTGCCAGTCACAGACCTGCCTTTGCGTCGTTGGCGGGAAGTCGAGGTTCATATGGGTGATCTCGGATTAGCAGAACTTCAATGCGATGGACCCAGCTCATGGTCGTTGGATTATGTGCGACACGATCTATCTGTGATGACAATGCAATGGAAATCTCGGGGTTCAATGGGTCTGACCGATCTTCCTTCGCAGATTCGTACTCAGTCGCCGTCAATGCGCTTGGGTTGGTTGCTGGGGCGTGTGATAATTGACGGGCTAGCACCGGCTGGATTGATGGGATGACCACTTTGAAGATAGTTCGCAAGTCATGGTTGATTGTCGTAGCGACTGTTGCTTCGCTTGCGTGGGCCTCACCGGTTTCGGCTCACGGACAGTTGGACTCTTCGTCACCTGCCCCTGCGGCGGTACTCGAGACTGCTCCGAGCGAAATACGTCTTGATTTCAATGAACCAGTCGTACCCGTCGCTCGGTCGATCGAGATCTACAACCAAGAAGGCCAAAGAATTGTTGTTGGCGAAGCCCTGGTGTCGCCCGATGATCCATCGGTGCTGATCGCTGGGGATGTGCCCGGTATTCCTGACGGGCTGTATGTCGTGGCATGGCGCGCTGTATCGAATGATGGTCATGCCATTGAAGGGGCGTATTCATTTCAAATTGGTGCTTCGGCTCCAATTGTTGCTACGAGCGATCTCATCGCCAATGTTCTCTCGGGTCAGGACGGTCCGCGAGGTCTGTCGTGGTTGATGGGTATCGCGAAGTTCTTGGGATTTCTCGGGCTGTGTCTCGTACTCGGTTGTTTGGCGATGCTCGCCGGTGGATCGATTTCATCACGACGAGTGATCACCTGTGTCGGAATCGGCTGGATCTTCGCCGCTGTTAGTGCGCTCGTCCTTTTTGTCGCACAAGGTCCGTACACAATTGCTGGCACATGGTCTGATCTGTTCGATACTTCGCTCTGGTCTGATGTGTACGCGACTCGTCTTGGTAAGGCTCTGGTCGTTCGCGTGTTACTACTGCTCTCGTTGCTTGTTCTTATCTGGTCACTACGGGGACAATTCGCACGATCTCTCACATCGTGGTGGCGTTCGACAACGCTCCTCGTTGGCATAGGGATCGTATTGACGTTGTCGGTGTCGGGTCATCCCAGTGCTTCGGCTCTCGCTGGAGTCGCTGTTTTTGTTGATGCTTTACATTTCTCCAGTGTGATTTTGTGGGTAGGTGGCCTGATTGTTGTGGCTTTTGGGGGAGTCATGCGCAGCGCTCATGCCGATGTTGTTGTCCGTCGTTTTTCGCGGATAGCCACTTTTGCAATTCCGGTGACAGTTCTGACGGGTCTCTGGCAGACCTGGCATTTGGTGCCGGCTATCGGTGATATCACGCAAACGACTTGGGGCAAAGCGTTGCTCGTCAAGACTTGTTTCGTCATTGCGGCTGTCACTCTTGGGGGCTTCGCCCGTTGGCTAGTTCAACGTGGTGAGGGGAGGTCAATTCATCGCATTGTTGTCGTCGAATTTTTGATCGCCGCTGTGGTGCTTGGCGTTACTGCAGGAATGCTGGCAAGATCGCCCGAAGTCACTGAGGCAAACGCCGTTTTCAGTACGCAACTCATTGAGGGCGACACGATTGTCGGTGTCGCGGTGACTCCAGGGCGAGTCGGGAACAACGAGATTCACGTGACGATTTCGACACCTAGTGGAACACTGTCTCCAGTTGAAGGAGTCACGATGCGTCTGACATTGCCAGGCTCTGAAGTGCCGACGATTACTGCCGCAGTTTCAGAACTCGGGCCAAACCACTTTGTCGGAGCGTTGTCAATTTTGACGGCAGGTACGTGGACACTGGAGATATTGGTCGAGCCTGATCCATCGACGAGTACCCGGTATTCGATCGAAGTCCCGATTTCCTGAAGTTAGTCAAGAATTCTCGTCAGATAAGTCTGCGAGAACTTGTCCGCGGGCTGTTGGATTGTCGATCATGTCAACAGTGTGTTGAAGTTCAAGCTGCACGTCTGGTGACGGTTGAACGTTTGATTCATCAATTCGCCCCGAGGTCAATGCCGAATTGAAGACAGCCATAAATGCGATTGAGGCGAGGGCGCTGCGATGTTGAAGCATGTGCAATGCAGAATTGACGCGCACCTCTGGCGCCCTGTCCAAAAGATTCACGACATAAGAATTTGACTTGCCGATCAGCAATGACGTCGGCCAGGGCAATTTGAGTGACAAAAGCGTGGGAATCGTGAGCAGAGTAGACAGGTGGTCAGAGTCCATGTCGGCCTGTCGAACTTTGGAGTTGCGCAGCAATTCTGTCGATGCGCCGACCGCGAAGGCGATTGAGTTGATCCGTTGGAGCCGGTCACTGCTGTCATCGGGAAGATCGGAAAGGTTTCGATAGAGGGCAGGTCCAAGACCTTGCGAGACGGCCACTGCGGCATTTTCTGCTTCGGCGATCTTTTTCAGGTAGTGAATTCCCGTTTCGGCGGACCAACGCCATTCATGGGCGAGGCCAGTGAATTGCAGTTGCCAAGGAGCTACGACCTCGCCAAGTAGGTCGCGAATCTCTTGGCGAATCTGTTTCAGTTCGTGAATATCAACCCAGGTTGGGGCGATCCCATCGCGCCACTCGTGATCTCCAAAGACTTCTTCAACGAGCCTGGTCATTCGTTGCCCAGCGGCGGTCACTGAAGTCGTTCTCGGATCAGTTGCCGACAACCACAATTTTCGAACCACTTCGGTGTCGTGGCAACCATAGATAAGGGGCGCCAAGAACGATGTTGAATCAATCAAGCGACCTGCATCAAGCGGGTTTTCCGCGACCTTTGCAATCAAAATGTCAATTTCTGTTGTCTCGCCATGAGTCGCATCAGACCACCAACCAGGATGATGCGTGACCCAGCGATTAAGTAAGTAGGCACTTGAATTAAACATCAATGAATAAGACTCTGACAGATTTAAGAAAGAACTATTGAGGATTCGTCGCACTCGTTCTTCTTGGCTCTCAAGTAACGAGACCGCTCGCTGCAAAAGTGAACGAATCTCCGGCATCGCGAGATCACCGATTTCTGCTAGTCGAAGCTGTAAAGAAATCTCGCCCTGAGCTATGTGGATGCGTCGTGCCAGTAGGGCCAGTCGCTCTGGATTACAAGCCAGACGAGTCATGATGAGCACGCAAAAGGTCAACGCATGACGAAAGTAATGACTTGACGCGCATGATTTCAATGTGAGAAATCAAAGCAACGGGACCCACCCAAGTATCAGAATCTGAGAGTCGTGAGATCTCGCGAATTTGCTGATCAATCGTGTCTTGAATGCGGACCGCAAGTTGAAGAGGCGTACTCATGGCAGACTGTGTGCAGTTGCTGCCACTCTGCGGTCATCCCACCAAATACTTAACAACTTTGTGATGGGGAAGTTGGGTAACTGTTTCAATGAATCCCTCACCGACAGTGCTATAGCCGTGGCGGTTATAGAAGTCGAGGGCGGCATCACGAGCATTCGCCCAGATGAGGTGAGCCCCAATTACGCGACCATGTGATTGTCCCGCAACAAGCAACAGCGCACCGATTCCTTGCCCCTGTACGTTGACTGCGGTGGCCATTCCGCGAAGTTGAAGGGCCTTGTGTTCTTCGGCGAGGGGGAAAGGGCGCTGCATCCATGTACTCACCCCGACATTGTTCTGATCTTGGTCAAAGGCTCCAAGATGAATGGTCGTTGGATCATCATCGCCATCGAAGTGGACAGTTTGATTGACCATTCCGGCGCGTAAAACCTCGAGGCGTAAAGGCCGAACTTCAAGAGAGGTCATCGGGCGAATATGAATGTCCATTTGGTCGGTGCTCAATGACTTGCTCCTACTTGAGGGCTTCGGCCACCATCGTTGAGATGATGAATTGCGTCCGAAATTACTTCGGCTTCAGGCATGAGATGGGTAACTAAGAGTGCTGTCGTTGAAGTTGCATGGAGAATTCGCTGCAGATCTTGGGCGAGCCGATCGTGGAGTTCTTTGTCAAGTCCGGTCAGCGGTTCATCAAGTAGAAGAACTTGTGGAGATGGAGCCAGAGCGCGGGCAAGTGCAACTCGTTTAGCTTCACCACCCGACAATGTTGTCACTGATTGTTTTGCTGCTTCGGTTAATCCGACAAGGTTTAGTAACTCTTGGCAACGTTCAGCGATCACTCGCTTATCAGCCTTGGCCATACGCAAACCAAATGCAACGTTGTCATAAACGTTGAGGTGAGGAAACAGTTGATTGTCCTGGAAGATCATTCCGACTGACCGCAAATGGGTTGGTACGCAAGAAATGTCCTGACCATTGAGAATGATCGTGCCTGCGGTCGGTGTTAAGAGTCCAGCGATGACGCGGAGCAAAGTTGATTTGCCCGAACCAGATGGCCCGACGACTGCGGTGGTTTTACCCGTGGGAATTTGCAATGTGAAGTTACGCAATATGTCGCGATCGCCATAGCTAAAAGAAATGTTGTCAATGACAAGACTCATACTTGTGGCTTTCGGTCGACGGACAAAACAATGATGCCTGTCACGATAACTAAGAGTAATGATGCAGCCATGCCCGATGCTCTCGGTATCGCCCCAGCTTTGCCGAAAAGATTGGCGATGATGATCGGGAGGGTTTGCGATTCACGTCGAGTGAGAAAGCTGGTGGCCCCAAATTCACCGAGTGAGATAGCCATGGAAAAAGCGATTCCAGTGGTTATCGCCGGGCGCAATAGCGGTATCTCAACAAGACAAAATCGTCTCCAAGGTGAAGCTCCGAGAGTTGCGGCAGCAGAACGCAACTCTGGGGGAATCCCTTGCACCACTGGCAAGGCTGCGCGTACAACGAATGGCATCGCAATCGCTGCATGAACTACTGGGATAAGAAACCATGATGAGCGGAACTCGAATGGAGCAAAGTCGTAGGTAACCAAGATGGCTAATCCGACGACGACCGGCGAAATTGACAGGGGGAGGATTGCCAACGAAGACCAGCGACTGTTTGTCGAACCATTCTTTGAAAATGCATAGGTGGCAGCGATTCCTGTCGGAAGGGCAATGCAACTTGCGATGAGGGCATACTTTCCAGAAGTCTGCAATGCCTGCCAGATATCCAACTCAAGTCCCCGTTGGTTTTGCATTCCGAATAGAACTTTCCAGCCACTCAACGACCAGCTTCGGCCGGTTCGGAAAGATGCAATTGATAAAGCCGAAAGTGGAGCAAGGAACAAAACTGTTAATGCTCCGACGAAAAACCGTGGAGCGACGGAAAGTTTTCGTTGTGAAACGGCCACAACACGAAATTTCGTCAGTTCGACCGAACGACTGCGGGACCAAATCAAGAATGCGATTGTGATGAACAGCATCTGGGCGACTGCCAAGACGGTTGCACCCGAAAGATCGCCAAGCTGAACCGCTCGTCGGTAGATCTCGATATCGAGCGTTGCAAGTCCTGGACCACCAAGGATTGTGATGATTCCATACGACGTGAAACACATAAAGAAGGTGAGGGCAGCCGATGAATAAATCGCGCTCTTGCCGAGCGGCAAGATGACGTGGCGCCAGGTTTGTAACGATGATGCACCCAACGTGTGAGCGCAGTGAACCAGATCTTCTTGAAGAGAATTCCATCGCGGTCCGACAGTTCGAACAACAATTGAAATATTGAAAAAGATATGAGCCAGAACAATGGCAAACGTGCTGTGATGCAGCCAAGTCGGCAAGACGGCGATGAAAGAAGCTCCAACCGCGACTGTGGGAAGTACGAAGGAAACAGTGATCAAGGCGATGAGTGCTTGTCGGCCGCGGAACTGATAGCGCGTGAGGTACCAAGTTGCGATGAGACCGATGAGGATCGTGAAAATTGTTGAAAGAAGCGCTTGCCAAATCGAAAAGACAAGAGCATTCTGAACTGCCGAGTTTTGCCAAATCGAGATGACGTCTGAACTGCGCACAACCGTTGATGAAAGTACGACGAGCGGAATAATTGCGGTGACGAGCACCAAAATCGTGGCCGGTGTCGCCAAAAGACGAATGTTGCGTGCTGTCACTGAAGAACTATGGCTGACCATTGGTCGGTCCATGACTGTCGGTTCTTTGCAATTTCTTCCGAAGGCAACGAGAAGCTGTTCACAATCTTGGGTGCGTAATCAATAAACGATTGAGGCAACTCGACATCTTTGTTTGCTGGATAGACAAACAAACTTTCGGGTAGCAGTGCTTGGAATGTTGGACTTGTCAGATAATCGACGAGTTGCTGAGCTTGTTTGGTGAAATGTGTACCTCGCAACACGCCTGCGTATTCAACTTGTCGAAAGCAAGTTTCGGATGCGACGCCTGTTAATGCAGGTGAGCCCGTGGGAAGCGGTGGATCGGCGAAAATGACTTCGGCTGGAGGGCTTGTTGAATAGCTAACAACGAGCGGACGATCTCCGCCGTAACGAGTGAAGGATGTGTAATACGCCTCATCCCAACTGTCAACAACTTGCACATTGTTATTGACTAGTTGCTTCCAGTAGTCAGTCCAACTGTCTCCGAAGGCCGCAATAGTCGCCAGGAGGAATGCCAATCCGGTTGACGAAGTCGCAGGGTTTTGGACGACCAACATGTCTTTGTACTCAGGCAAGATCAAGTCATCAAACGTCATGGGCGGTTGAATTTGGCCAAGAGCCGCAACATCAAAGTTGACACAAACATCGCCAAAGTCAACTTCAACTGGGTCGCCTGCAAAAATCTTGCTTTCTGTTGCTCGCGAAATCAAAGTGTTGTCAACACCCCAGATCACGTCGCCTTCAGGGTTACCGGTAGTGAGCGATGCTTTGGCGACCATTTCACCAGCGTCACCTGCAACGGCTATTTGTACGCTGATTCCTGTTTCTTGCGTGAATTCGTCAAACGCGCCTTCTGGAGGTGTGAACGAGTCGTAGGCAATCAAGGTCAGTTCTTTGGTTGTTGAATTTTCAGAAGTGCAAGCCGTGATGGTCGTCAAGACAATGAGGAGCGTAGCGATGAATGGTGTGGCGTGTGTTTTCCTCATGAGTCGGACTTACTTTCAATTTGGGGTTGAGATAAAAACCCTGGGTAGACGATGGCAAGTACACCGGCTTCGATCTCGACGCTGATCGCTACTTCTTGAGCGATATTGCTCACACCACGAGCGGACTGCGATGTGAGAACTTCGTGATGAAGATTCCATTGCAGTCCTTGGGTGGTTACGCCGTCTACTGATGTCCCGAGTGGCATCAAACTGACTGTCGAACCAGCCGTTACCTTGTCCTTGTATGAACGGGGGCCGTGCATCACCTCAACTCGATCAGTGCCGATCCATGCAACAAGGTTTTGCACTGAACTGAGCGATTGATGCGAGAGTGCTGCCAAGACACCCAGGACATGATCGATGCGATCGCCAGAACCCCACAACAAAGTGATTTCTGTAAATCCGTGAGTGCAGGCGTATTGCAGTGCAAGTTCGGTGTCGGTTTGATCTTTCAGCGGATCGTAGGTGATTACTTTCCATGTTGCTTGTTGTGAGGTACGCAAGCCAGTTGACGAAACCGAATCCATGTCGCCAAGAAAAACGTCTGGCGTGAGTCCAAGCGACAGGGCATGGTCAAGACCTGAATCGGCGCAGATCACCACAGTCTTGGGCGAAATATGTTGCAAGGCCCGTGGATCGGGGCGGTCTCCGCCGATCACGATGAGTGCATGAGAGACTTTTTCTGTCATTCCAATCCCTCCGCTGGCATTACCCAGTTCAGGTTCGCGGGTCGGCGACAGCAGTCACCCTCTCAGCCCACCGATCTTGTGAGCTCCCCGTTGTGTGATTTTTACTCTAGTTCAAGATAGTTGAATGAGCGATGTCGGGTTCGATAAAGATGAAGTGCGCACTCGGCACCTGGGCGCGGATGAGGACTTCGACGTCATCAATAGCCTGGGAAAGTTCGTGGACCGACAGGGAATGGTCGAATTCAACTTTGGCGGCAACCAGGATTTCATCGGGGCTGAGGTGCTCGGTGCGGAGGTGGATGACGCTCTTTGCTGCTTGATGCGAAACGATTGCTTGATGAATCGATTCCACCTCGGTATCGAGTGCAGATTCGCCGATGAGCAATCCTTTCATCTCGATGGCGAGGAATATGGCAATGATCACGAGCAATACGCCGATCGATATCGATCCCACTGCGTCCCATCGAGGATCATGGGTGTAATGAGCTGTGATCACTCCACCGAGAGCGAGAAACAAACCGATTTCAGCCCCGACATCTTCAAGTAAGACCACTGGCAGTTCTGGTTGCTTAGCAGCCTTAATAAACTTCAACCACGATTGGCTCTTTGGCTTGATGCGACGCGCTTCTTTCACGGCGGTAGTCAGTGAGTATGACTCGAGAAGTATTGCCGCAATCAAGATGCCGATGGCAATGGCCAAGCTTTTTGTCTCGTGGGGATCGGAGAACTTATGGATCCCTTCGTACAGCGCAAAAAGTCCGCCCATTGAGAACAAAACGAGAGCAACAACAAACGACCAAAAATACCGTTCACGTCCATAGCCAAAAGGGTGTAACGAGGTGGCCTTTTTCTGCGCTCGCTTGCTACCGAACAGTAAGAGCGCTTGATTTCCAGTATCGGCGAGTGAGTGCACTGATTCGGCGAGCATTCCTGCGGACTGGGTCAGGATAAAGCCGACAAATTTGGCGACGGCAATTCCGAGATTGGCGATAAACGCGGCGATGATTGCTTTCTTGCTTCCTTCTTGCATGGTGACAGAATGGCACAAGTGAAGATGCAATATGCAGATGCTTTGTGCATAAGAGGGGGATTTATATGAGTATTCAATTGAACGGACGAGTAGCTCTTGTCTCTGGAGGCGGACGAGGAATCGGTCGTGGAATTTGCGAACTTCTCGCCAGTCAGGGGGCTTCAGTGGCCGTGAATTACCGCAAGGACAAAGAGTCGGCGTTGGAAACTGTTGATGCAATCATCGCCGCCGGGGGTAGCGCGAGGGCTTACGAAGCTTCTGTTGATAACCCAGAAGCCGTTGCGATCATGGTTGATCAGGTTGTTGCCGACTTTGGATATGTTGACATTCTTGTATGCAACGCTGGTATCGCATCGCGGGGACAGGCAGTTGCTGATACTGACCCCAATGAAGTGCTTCGCTTATTGAATACTCACGCCATTGGTCCGCACCATTTGTCTCGTTGTGTTCTGCCGTCGATGCGCAGGCGCGATCGAGGGGACATCATCATGATCTCATCGGTAGCTACATCGCATATGACTGCCAATGGTGGGCCGTACAGCATGGGCAAAGCAGCGATGGAAGCTTTGGCATTGACTTTGGCAAAAGAAGAGCGCCAACACGGAATTCATTGCAACATCGTCGCCCCAGGCTTAGTTGAAACCGATATGGGACTTCGCTTAGCGCGAGCAATGACCGGTCAAAGAGAAATGGAAGATCTGCGCAGTCTTGATCAGGGTTCGCCATTTGGTCGGGTGTGTCAGCCCCTAGATGTGGCCAATGTGGTGTTGTGGCTGTGTAGTGAGGGAGCGGGGTACGTGACGGGTCAACGTATTGAATGCGATGGCGGAGGGCCTCGTTAACACCAAAAATGATGAGCGGCAGGGTTTTGTGATCTCGATCTGACAAGGTCGGTGACGGTACGGGTAGCCTCACGGATGTGAGCCCACTCGCCCCCCAAACCACCACCGAAGTCAGCAGCATCATCACGATTACCGATGACGCGTTAGCCGAACTTGTCAAACTGCGTGACTCAGAAGAAGACGCCGCATCGCTTGGTTTGCGTCTCGAAATTGTGAGCGGACCTGGTGAAGAGTTCAAGTACGACTTGTCACTTGATGAGTTTCGTAAAGCGGCTTTCACCGATGAGGTTCGAACTCACAGTGGCATGAAGGTCATCATTCCGGCCAAAGATGTTGAACTGCTTGAAGGTGCAATTCTTGATTACTCATCAACTGGTGGATTGGTGATTCGCAATCCAAATAAGCCGTCAGCTCCGATGATTGAGGGCTTGGTGAATGACGACGCATTGTCAGCCGAAATCGAAGCGATTGTCGCAACTGAAGTCAACCCCGCACTCGCAGCACACGGCGGTTTCGTGACGTTCGCTGGGCACGACGAAGCCGGTACCGCGTATCTCACCATGGGTGGCGGTTGCCATGGTTGTTCGATGAGCAAAGTCACGATGCTTGAGGGTGTGCAAACCACTCTCGTGGAAAAAGTTGAAGGAATTCAGCGAGTTCGTGACATGACCGATCACCAATCGGGCGAAAATCCTTTTTATCGCTGAGGTCCTCGAACGAGTCGACCAGGCAGTTGGCCAGTAAACGAATCGTTGTCAACGGTTTGAACACCAGCGACGAATGTTGCCTTGTAACCCTGTCCATGTTGGACCAGGCGGCGACCATTTGCTGGTAAGTCGTAGGCCATGCGCGGGACGTCGAAACCGAGGTTGTCGTAATCAATGATGTTGATGTCGGCGCGCATTCCGGGAGCGATCAATCCACGATCGTGTAATCCGTAAAACTCGGCGGTTTGACGAGTCTGACGATGAACAATGAATTCAAGCGGTAGGCGTGGTCCACGAGTGCGGTCACGCGTCCAATGCGTCAACATAAATGTGGGCATACCGCCATCGCAGATTGCTCCGCAGTGTGCTCCAGCATCAGATAGGCCCATTCGTGTATGCGGATGACGATGGGCTTCATAAGCCATGGAGAGATCGCCGTACGAATAGTTGAAGAATGGCGCATAGATCATGCCGTTGCCATCGTCGCGACACAATTGATCAACGATGAGCTGCATGGGGTTAACCCCCGTGCGACGCGCTATGCCTCCGATTGAATCTTCACGACTCGGTTCGTAATCAATATTTGCTCCATCAACAATCCACATGCCATCCAATTTGTCGAACACGATCTTTTGGAAGAGGCCACCATCGTTAGGAATCTCATGGAGGAGTCGTTCGCGTCGCACTGGGTCAGCGAGTGCAATTAAGCGTTCGGCCAACGGAAGATTCTGCACTTCGGCGTAGGCCGGATGGAAAAGTAGGGGATGGGCACTTCCTTGCAGGCAGTACATGATGCCGATTGAGCGACCAGCAACTTGCGTGTAAATCGGAATGCCATCGTCGTGTGCTTGAGTGAGTAGTTCAAGGACTGAACGCCACAGATCAGGGGACTGATCGGTTTGGCTGAGGTTCACACTGACAGGGCGGCCCGATCGTTGCGCGAGTTCGCGCATCCATGGCCATTCTTCAAGAGGTACACGCACATGCTCGGGCGAAAACTGGAAATTTCCGTGACCGACTCGAGACATGGCATCAGCAATGGCGTACAACTCGGCTGGATCAACCATGGTGCCAGGAACAAGTTCGCCACTCTTTGATTTATGTAATGGCGTACGACTTGTTGAGAAACCAAGCGCGCCAGCACGTAAAGCTTCTTCAACTAAACGGGCCATGTTGACGCAATCGTCGGCGTTGGCTGGTTCGTTATCGGCTCCACGTTGTCCCATGACATACGCGCGAAGAGCGCCGTGAGCGATCTGCGTTCCAACATCAATCACGTAATGTCGATTGTCGACTGAGTCGAGATATTCGGGGAAGCTTTCCCATTGCCAATCAATTCCGTCGGTCATGGCCGCGCCAGGAATATCTTCGACGCCTTCCATGAGTTCGATGAGCCATTGATGGCGATCGGGATGAGCGGGCGCAAAACCAACTCCACAGTTGCCCATGACTGCGGTGGTGACTCCGTGCCACGAACTTGGCGTGAGCATTGGGTCCCATGAAACTTGAGCGTCGTAGTGCGTGTGAATATCAACGAATCCAGGCGTGACGAGTAGACCTTGTGCATCAATTGTGCGTTTACCCGAGACGCTGAGCCGGCCACGTTCTGCTACTTCGGCAATACGCCCATCTGATACTGCAATATCGGCGATGCGAGCGGGTGCTCCGGAGCCATCAACAAGATTGGCGTTAGTAATGACGAGATCGGTCATACCTTGAGACTAGTAATGACCTCATCATGCAAGCGACCGTTGGTTGAAATCGCCGAATTCTGTTCGTAGTCACGCACGCCGAAACGGTCGGTATGGCGACCGCCGGCGATTTCAACGATGGCCTGAACCGCAGCATTGTCGTAGGGAGCTAGGCCAATGGCATCAATGGCGATATCGACGGCACCTTCGGCTACCAGCATGTGCTGCCAGAAGTCTCCGTAGCCACGAGCGCGGTACGCCCGCTGTTGTAGGGCGACCAAAGCGGTAGTGCCTCCGACCTGATCCCAGCCAGGGTTGAAGGTCACGCTCACTTGAGCCTCGGCAATTGTTGACACGTCAGAGACGCGCATTGGGCGTCCGTTGGCGAAGGCTCCTATTCCGCGGGCTCCCCACCAGCGACGGGGTAGGGCCGGGGCAGATATGACTCCGAGAACGGGACCATCAATGTCGTGGACGAGAGCAATCAATGTCGCCCATACCGGAACACCGCGAACGAAATTTGACGTTCCGTCGATGGGATCGATCACCCATTTCCAGGGCGACGAAGCATTGCCAGCATGACCATGCTCTTCTCCGTAGATGGCGTGATCGGGTCGGTGTTGAGCGATGAGTTCGACAATGGCAGTTTCGGTGTTGCGGTCGGCTTCAGTGACTTCGCTCTGATCGGCTTTACGCGACAGGGTGAAGTTTTGGCGCTCGAAATATGGCAGCGAGATCGCGTCGGCAGCGTCGGCGATGCGAATGGCTAATGCCAGTTCGTTGGAGAGGTTGATGTCAGGTTCGTTGGTCATAGAGAAAGCAATGAGGCATGAAGCGATCTACAAAGGCGCAGAATCGTATGCCTTGATAATGCCATCTGCATCAAGTCCAAGTTGGGCTAATAAGCGATCGGGCTTGGCATGCGGTAAGAATTTGGTGGGCACACCAAGTGATTCAACTCGGCAATTGCCACTGATCTCGCTGATATTGGCAGCAATCGACATGCCGACTCCACCCTCGCGGATGCCGTCTTCAATGGTGATGACGCGATCGTGTGTGGCGGCGTCTGCGCACATCGCGGGATCGAGCGGAGCACATGACCGAACATCCCAGACTGTGGCTTCGACGCCTCGTGCAGCAAAAACATCGGCAGCCTTCAGCGCTGCTGCCACCATTTTGCCGACTGCCAAAATGGCCACCTTGCCGCTGCCGTGACGAAGCTGTAATGCATTGAGGCCAGACCCGACCTCGTCGTTGCTTACTTGACGCGCCGCACCTTTGGGGTATCGAATCACCACGGGACCCGAATCGGTGAGCGAAACCGCATCGTGCAACATTTGCTGAAGCTCTTGAGCACTTGATGGTGCGAGTACGCGCATACCGGGGACTTTGCAGAGCAAAGCCATGTCGTAAATGCCATGGTGGCTTGGGCCATCGTCGCCGGTGATGCCGGCGCGGTCTAAACAAAAGATCACCGGTAGGCGATGTAGTGCGACGTCGTACACCACTTGATCCCACGCTCGCGACAAAAACGTTGAATACAAAGCAACGATGGGTCGAAGTCCACCCATCGCCATTCCGGCTGCACCAGTCACCGCGTGTTGTTCAGCGATTCCGACGTCAAAAAAGCGTTGAGGGAATCGTTCTTGGAAAGGTAATAGTCCGGTCGGTCCTGGCATTGCCGCAGTAATTGCGACAAGACGCGAATCCGATTCGGCTTCTTTCAAAATTGCATCGGCGAAAGCTTGCGTGTATCCAGTAGGTACCGCTTTCGGAGGACCAACTGCGGGGTCAAAGACCGGAGTGTCATGTAAGTGCTTTTCGTCATCGTCTTCGGCGGGTGAATAACCCTTGCCCTTTTGCGTGAGTACATGAACGACGATGGGGCCTTCACTCGACAGATCTTCGGCATTTCGTAGGGCGACTTCGAGTTCGCGTACATCGTGTCCATCAATGGGTCCGATGTAACGAACACCAAGTGCCTCAAAGAATGACGGTGGTTGCAGGAATTCGCGCACGGCTGCCTTGACAGCTTCCATGCCCTTCTCGGCTTGTTGTCCAACGACGGGGAGACCCTGTAACCACGATTCGATTTTTCTTTGGCGCGACACATACAACGGATTCATGCGGATTCGAGTAAGGCTGCTGGAGAGTTTTTCGGTGATGCGGTCGGGGAAAGGAGCTTTGTCAACTGATGCAAGGACCGCGGGCTGCTGGGTGAGATTTGAAATTGTTGGTGCGTAACTGCGGCCATTGTCATTCAGGATGATGATCACGCGTTGTTTGCTATGACCAAGATTGTTCAGGGCTTCGTACGCCATGCCACCAGTCATTGACCCGTCACCGATCACGGCGACGATATGACGGTGTTTGTCGGTGCCGGCGTCTCGAGCAACTGACATTCCGTATGCGTACGACAGAACCGTTGAAGCATGACTATTTTCGATGTAATCGTGCTTGCTTTCTTCTCTGCTTGGGTAGCCCGACAATCCGTCGGCTTGACGAAGCTGAGCAAATCCAGCGGCTCGTCCGGTCACAATTTTGTGAACGTACGCCTGATGACCGGTATCCCACAAAATGGCATCGGTTGGTGAATCAAAAACCCGATGAAGAGCCAATGTGAGTTCGACTGCTCCGAGATTTGAACCAAGGTGACCGCTGTTTGTGGCGACTGCTTGAACGATGAAGTCGCGTATCTCGCCGGCGAGTTCGTCGACTTCGTTATATGACAATCGGCGCAGATCAGCTGGCTCTCGGATGGATTCGATCGTCATAACGCTCTTTACGCTATCTCTGCGTGCCCGTGCTGCAGAATTGGGCTCGCAGCAGGGGCGTGACAGGGGTCAATGAGTTGTGGATGCGGGTTCAACAGTGGCCGCAGCGAAGAATTTGCGATCAAGGCGGCGCTGGTTCTGGCGATGTAGCGCCCATCCGGTCCATGCTCCGATCGCTAGGGCTAATTGACCTCCGACCCCGTCGATCCAATAGTGATTAGCGGTGACCACAATGCAGAACAAAGTTGCGGCGGGGTAGAGCAAGACTGCAATCTTGGCCCAGCGTCGACGCATGAGCGGCCACATCGCGAAGGCACACCAACTGCTCCAGCCGATATGCATACTCGGCATGGCGGCGTATTGATTTGAAATACTCTTCATGGCTTTTGAATCAAACGTCCACAGGGCTCCACCGTATTTGGGCAGAGTGTCAACGAATCCGAATGATCCGTCGTCATCGGTCCCGGCTAAGCCATCAGCACCTTCGTCGCGGTACTTGCTTTCAATGCATGCGCCTCCAAATCCACCCTGGGCGGGACAAGGTGAATCAAGTAAACGCGGTGGCATCAAAGGGAAAAGCGAAAATCCGATAATTGCGAGTGCCGTTGTGATTGCCAAAGTGTTGCGCCATTGAGGAAAGACATCTTTGCGCTTGACGAACAGAATCCAGAACACCGCGAACGTGACGAGGAAGTGCGCCGTGCCGTAATAGGTATTCCAAAAGCGGATAAACCCACGGAATGGGAGGAACCAATCTTGTACCGATTCTTCGTGGAAAAGACCAATTGCCCGCTCGAGTTGAATGATTCGCTCGGCATTATGGAAAGCGCGTAATGGTGTATCGCCGGTCTCAAGCGAGATATGGGCCGAGCCAAAAAGATTGCGACTCCACGAGTAGAACAAATAAAAGACACCCATGATGAGCGCCTCTTTCCACCAATAGGTGCGATGTTGGCGTTGCCCAGAGGCGGTGTGTTCGATCGCATCCACCTAAACAATCTAGGCAATTAACTGCCAATGGAGTACCTTCGTTCGCATGTCCTCGGGATTATTCAGCAAGAAGAACTACCCCTGGCTGATTTTCGTTGTGGCTTTCGTGGCCCTCCTTGGAGCCGCTGGCTTCCGCTCAACCCCCGGAATCCTCATTGACCCGCTTCACGATGAGTTTGGCTGGGGGCGCGGGACGGTCGGTACGGCGGTCAGTATCAACGTTTTGTTGTTTGGCTTCATCGGCCCCTTCGCCGCCGCATTGCAGGGGAAGTATGGCTTACGACGCGTGACCGTGATCGCGTTATTGGTTATCTCGGCTGGTGCATTGTTGACCACTCAGATGACTTCCACATGGCAGTTGTACCTCTTGTGGGGTGGCGTCGTCGGAACAGGATCGGGCTGTATGGCGACGGTGTTTGCGTCAACTGTTGCCAGTCGATGGTTCGTGCAACGACGCGGTTTGGTCATGGGCGCATTAACGGCTGCGACTGCGAGTGGCCAATTAGTTTTCTTACCATTGCTCACGCGTATCGCCGAACAGCATGGTTGGAGATGGGTCGGATTCACGATCGCAATTTCAGCACTTTCGGTTGTTCCGTTGGTCGGACTTTTGTTGCGCAATTATCCATCCGACATCGGTTTGCTCCCGTACGGTGCTGAATCTTCGTATCAACAACCTGATGTCTCGGGGAATCCAATTCGTGCGGCCTTTGCTGCATTCACCTCAGCACGACGGAGCGGGGTTTTCTGGTTGCTCTTTGGCAGTTTCTTTGTATGCGGTCTCTCCACAAATGGGTTGATCCAAACTCACTTTCTTCCGGCTGCTCACGACCATGGAGTGAACGCAACGACCGCAGCGAGCTATTTAGCGTTGATCGGCATCTTCGATGTGGTGGGAACTGTCGGCTCGGGCTGGCTCACTGATCGCATCGATCCGGCGAAGTTGCTGATGGTTTACTACGCGTTTCGTGGGATCAGTCTGCTCTTTCTTGACCCCGTGCTTGGGACGAGAGGAATGGGATTGGCCGGCTTCATGGTCTTTTACGGACTTGACTGGGTGGCGACTGTTCCGCCCACGGTGTCACTGTGTGTCGAACGCTTTGGCGTACAGCAAGGACCACTTGTCTATGGGTGGGTTTTTGCAGGGCACCAAACTGGTGCTGCTGTCGCTGCTTGGGGAGCGGGGGCGCTACGTGATGCAACGGGTTCTTATAACGAATCTTTCATCATCGCTGGAGTGAGTTGCGGGGTTGCAGCGATCGGTGTGAGTCGGTTGCGTCGATCTCGGCAACCCGTTGAACTCGTGGCATAAGACCACTCTCACGACCTCTATGTAGGATTGCCACGTGATTGACAACGACATTCTTGAACGGGTGTTGGCCGAAGGTTTACGAACCGGTGCCGACTTTGCTGAAGTGTTTGCATCCGATTGGCGCGGTACCGGAGTCGGCCTTGACGACGGAAAAATTGAGCAACTCTCAACAGGACGAAATCGCGGAGCAGGAATTCGCGTCATAGCTGGCGATACAACCGGATTCGCGCACACAGCTGATCTGTCAGAAGCAGGGTTGATGGTTGCGGCACGAGTCGCTGCCGAAGCAGCTCGCCAAGGTGGCGGTGGCACCAAGGTGATTGCACTGACGACACAGCCCTCACGAATTGTGAGCCCCATCAAAATTGATCCGTCAACAATTGGGAAAGCTGCCAAAGTTGATTTGTTGCGTCGAGTCGATGATGCGGCACGTTCTGCTGGTGGAGCCATCTCACAAGTCTCGGCCGGATACTCCGATGGACGTACTCGAATTGTGATTGCCAATAGCGATGGTCTTGTTGCTCATGATGAACGAGTGCGTACGTTGTTGCGCGTGAGTGCAGTGGCTAATGGTGACGCTGGCATGCAAACTGGTTTTGACTCGCTCGGCCACACAATGGGTTTTGAACTTTTCGACAAAGTTCAGGTTGAAGATGTGGCGCGCGCCGCGGCCGGTCGGGCGCTAACCAAGTTGAAGGCACGCCCGGCGCCATCTGGTTCGTTGCCAGTCGTGATTAAGGCCGGAAGTGGCGGAGTGTTGTTCCATGAGGCATGTGGTCACGGTCTTGAAGCTGATCTGGTTGCCAAAGGCGCCAGTGTGTACAAGGGCAAAGTTGGTGAACTCGTTGCATCACCACTCGTTACTTTGGTTGACGATGGCACGATGACTCATGAGTGGGGTGCGATTGCTATTGACGATGAGGGTCACCCTTCGCAATACAACGTGCTCATCGAAAACGGAATATTGACCGACTACATGTGGGACTACTTGCGAGCACGTAATGAAGGTCGTCCGCAAAGCGGTAACGGTCGTCGTCAGTCGTACAAAGACTTGCCCATGGTTCGTATGACCAATACGTATGTGTTGAACGGCGAAGAAGACCCGGCTGACATTATTAAGGACACACCCAACGGTGTCTATGTTGCTCACCTCGGTGGCGGAAGCGTGAATACTGCGACTGGAGACTTTGTCTTTGGAATGACCGAGGCCTACCTCATTGAAAATGGTGAGATCACCGAGCCATTGCGCGAAGGAAACTTGATTGGTAATGGTCCGCAGGTTTTGCGTGATATCGATCGTCTCGGCAACGACTTCGCTATGGGTAACCCGGGCACCTGCGGAAAAGATGGTCAAGGCGTGCCCGTCGGCGATGGTCAGCCGACTTTGCGCGTGAAGTCCATGACAATTGGTGGCACTGCATCATGAGTACTCCAGATCGCAGTGGTGAATTGTTGGTCATTGCCGAAAGGGTTGTGGCAATGGCAAAACCCGGCGAGCAGGTAGAGGCTTATGTGAGTCGTGGCCTGTCAACTGAGGTGCGCGTGTACGAAGGCGAAGTTGAACACTTTGTTTCGGCGCAAAGCGAAGGCATCGGAATTCGTGTGATCAAAGATGGTCGCACTGGTACGTCATATTGCGGAACGTTAGATGCTTCGCAGATTGCCGAAGTGCTCGCGGAAGCTCGTGACAATTTGGGCTATGGCGAACCCGATGAATGGTCGGGACTTGCTGAACCCGATGGCGTTGCCGTAGTTCCGCAAAGTTTGTGGGACGACAGTCTTGAAAACACCACAACAGCGCGCAAGATTGAACTCGCCAAGTTGCTTGAAAAGTTGACGCTCGCCGGTGACTCGCGCGTGCGTGTTGATGATTCCAACTATTCAGACGCTTTCGGCGAAGCTGCTGTCGCGACCACGACTGGTATTC
>Ga0192647_100513_pt1 | contig 27207 bp, 43 predicted proteins | sample LauGreFa1BDMLBSN_2_FD_133046 | JGI IMG/M metagenome (GOLD analysis project Ga0192647, IMG submission 133046) | Freshwater lake microbial communities from Lake Michigan, USA - Fa13.BD.MLB.SN - reassembly | ecosystem: Environmental > Aquatic > Freshwater > Lake | place: Lake Michigan, USA... | reverse complement strand
GGGGATTCAAATACAGATAATAAAAATTCTTACGCTGATAAATTAAAATTAAAATTTCCCGATAGTAAATTTGATAAAGTTGCTAAATGGGGAGAGAAAACCAAGTGGATGCTTGAAAATCTTGAAAATCATTTAAAAACTAATAAAAACTATGATTTTATTGCTTTATTAGGTGGTAGTAATGATGTTTATGGTGGTATTCCTTTGGAGCAAACTAAATCTAATATTTTAAAGATAAGAGATTTAATTAAAAAAGATGGTGCTAAATCTATTTTAATTAGTCCTCCTAATAAAAAGTTTTTTCCCGAAAATGATAAAGAAAAAAATCAAAAGTTACAAGACTTAATTGATTGGGAGAAAAAACAAGATTTTGATTTTTTTATTGATTTTCACGACTTAACAGATAAGGTTGATTTATTTATGTCAGATTTAAGACACCCTAATCAACAAGCACATCAAATTTTAGCAGACCTATATCAAAAAACAACAGGAATCGGTTAATCATTTATTGAAATACTTTATATAAAAGGAAAAGGGAATTAAAAGTTCCCTTTTTTTATTTTTTAATTACCATTTTTTTTTAATTTTACTATAATTATAAAATTTAAAATTATGCAAGAATATTTACCATATATTTTCACTATTCTTTCGGCAGTTGGTGGTGCTTACTTAACAGTTCGTATTACTATGGCTGAAATGAAAAGAGATATTAAATACATCGAAGAAAAAATTGAATCTGAAATAGATACAAAAAGAGGTTCTGATGCTGAAATGAGAGATGATATTAAGAATATATTTAAACTTCTAACAAATATCAAGGTAGATTTAGCAAAAACACAAGGTCAAGCAGAATTAGTTAGTGCTATCAAAGATGCAATCGTAACAATTAGCAGAAAATGAATCTAAAAAATAAAATTATAATTATTGCAGGTTTAATTGGAGCAGGTTCGTTACTTTATTTCCTATTAAGAAAACCTAAATTAAACATTGTAAATGTTTTTTGGGATAAAAACACAGGTATTTACAATTTCGGTGGTATTGAAAAAGAATTTTCTCGTAATTCGGGAAAATTGGTAAATGATGCTTTTGTTATTGAAAATAGAATGAAAGCAGGTAAAAATTATATTTCTGATGCTTTTTTAAATATTTCAAATTCATTAGATAAGAAAAAAACATTTTTTAAAGTAGTTGACAAAAACAATAATGTTATTCAAGAAATTACTATTGATTGGTTCAGTAAATTAAAATATTAAAATGGAAAAAAAAGGTTTAGAAACATTAGGGGTAGTAGCAGGTATATTAACAACTTTAATTGTAGTTTATTACGCTTCGGGAACTTATTTGAATTTTCTTCAAATTCACGAGATTAATGAGAAAAAAGCAAATAAGAAAGTATGATAGTAAGTGGTGTAATAACTGATAAAAGTTTTGGCTCTAATCCTTATTTGCCAAATATTCCTGTATATGTTTCTGATGATAAAGGAAAACCTACTCAACCAATGGTAATTACAAGAAGTGATAACAATGGTAAATATAGTTTTTCAGTTGATGATAATGTTAAAAACATTTCAGCAAGATTAAATTCAGACACAATAATTACAAAAAGTTTATCTCCATTTATAGATTTTGATTTTTCTAATAACAAAGTAAAAGAACTAAATGAGGTAGTGGTAGTTGCACCTAAAAAAGAAGTTGTAAATAAACCTGTTAATTTAGAATCAAAACCTAAAATTGTAAAAAAAGAGGATTTATTTTTAAAATATTTACCACACGGATTATTAATTTTAGGAGGATTAATAATTTCTGTTATATTAATTAGAAAAGCAATAAAATGATGGAATTAGATTATAAAGATGCGTTGGTAAATTCTCCACAATGGATTAAAGATGCTTGGAATGAATATAATAAGTTAGACTTAAAAACGAGAGAAAAAACTCCGTTTTTATGGTTTGTATTAGGCAAAGGAAAAGGAACACCACCTTTTAAGGCTTCAAAAAAAGATAGTAAATATAAAAGTGTAAGTTCTAATCCAAATGTAATTTGTGGGAATTGTATATTTTACTATGTCCAACCTGTTCGTGGATTTAAAATTTGTTCTCAAATAAGAGGTCAAGTTGATTACGATGGGATATGTAGATTTTGGGATGGTAAATAAAAAATAAAAATATTAAGATATGTTGCAAGAACCAAAAGAAGTTCAATTTAATATTGAGAACACTACAAATCAACCTGTAACTATTGATTTGTTTGATGCAAGTAATTTAACTCCTGTTTCATCGTCAAGTAATTTTTCAACTTCATCAAGTCCATCTAATGTTAGTGGAGGAACAGGAGATATGACTTACTTGACTTATGATAGTGTTTCTAATTTAATAAATGTTACTTCTTCTAATGATACAATATCATTTTTTAACCCATTAACTCAATCATTTTCAAATGGTGTAGTAATAAATATTAATACTCCTGCTTCATATAATTTTAATCCATCAAAGTCAACTCAAACATCTTTAAGTGGTTATATTTATGTTGGAGATGAAGATACAGGTGTTGTTAGAGTTATAAACCCAAATAATAATCAAGTTATTTCATCTATTGATATAACTTATTTTACGGATTATTCTATTTATGTAAGTTATAATCAAAAATCTTATTTTACAAGAAGTAACAATCAATTCATATTTGTTATTGATACAATAACAAACACATTAGAAACAACATTAGATTTATCAACCTTACCAAATATAACTGATTTAGGTAGTATGACTTTTAATAGTATTAATAATCAATTATACATTAGTCCGTATAATGGAGGTTATTATACTTATATTTTAGATGTTAATACAAATACTTTTTCAGAAAGTGATTTAGGTATTGCAAATCCAAGAACAAATTGTATTGTTTTTAATCCAACTAATAATTGTTTATACTTTGAAACCTATGACTTTACTGTAACTAATATATCTGTTTATGATTGCAATACAAATTCTTTTTTAACCAATATAGAGATTGTAAATTATTCATCTTTGAATGATTTTGATAATGGTGTTTATTGCCCTGTTAATAATTCAGTATATTTTTATAATATTGGAACTGATTCAGTTTATGTAATTGATTGTTCTACAAACACTCTAACAGATACTATTGCTATAACTTCTAATAATTCTATTTCATACGGAATAGTATATTCATCTATTGATAATTCTGTTTACATATCTACTGCTTCTACTTCAAATGTTTTTGACCAACTTCAAAAAATTGATTGTTCAACAAATACATTATCTAACGTAAGTGTTAATACTACTGCTCAAAATTTAAGTAATTCTACTCAAAACACTTTAAACGGAGATGTTTATATTTATTCTGAAACACAGGATATAGTTTCGGTTTATAATTCGGCAGGTGTATTTATTACAAACATTACAGGTATCGGAAACGTAGGTGCAGGAAGAAGAAGTGGTATTTTATATATTGAATTTTTTAATTGTGTTATTGTAAATGCAGATGATGGAATATATTTAATAAATTGTGTTAATAATTCATTTGATAATACAATACCTAATACGTTTGTAGCAAATGTAAATTATGAATTAATTTATGACGAATTTGTAGGGTTATTGTATGTTGTTGAAAAAGGAGGGAGTTATAACATCTATAAATATGATTTACAAGGTTTTGGTAATGGAAATGAAATTTTAAATCAAAATATTTTAAATCCTACAAATAGTGTTAGTAAAGTGTTAATAAATGAAAATATTTATTCAAATTTTACTAACAGGAATTTTTTAAATGTTGTTGATAACCCTGTTGAACTTATAAATTTTTATGTTGCAAACGGAAGTCTATATGGAGTTCAATATTTAAAAAATATTTTTAAGTATAATATTTCAAGCAATTATTTTGATGGTAATGTATATCTTTCAGATTATACTTTAAACAATAGATTAGTAAGTTTTAATTATTCAAGCATAACGAATAAAATATACTCAATAGTTCTTATGTATGCTACTGATAATTATTACTTATATGAATTAAATAGTTCATCACTACAAGTTGAAAGAACATTTAATTTAACTTCACTTGAATCATTTCCACAATTTTTAAATTGTTTAGTTATATCTGATAGTATTCTAATTGCAATATCGCAAGATTTTATTTATAAGATTAATTTAACAACTTTAACTTATATTGATGAAATAGATGTGAATAGTTTAGGTTTTACAACACCTCTTTTTAACTTATCTTATTCATCTAATGACAATAAATTATTAATCACAACAACAAGTGGTTTCTTTTTTGTTGATGTAGATACTTTTACCCCAACTTCTGAAACCTTTGTAGGAACAGGTTCACTTCAAACTATTTATCTTCCTTTAAACAATCAATTTTATTCTCTTTACCCTACTGAAATTTATGTTATAGATAGTGATTTAGAAACTGTTACAACAACAATTTCTTTAACATATTCTTATAATTTAGGATATAGTAATTTATCTTTTTCATCTTTTAATAATTTAATTTATTTTGGTGGTAATAATGGAACACAAGGAATAATAGAATATATTGACCCTTTATCAAATACTATAATATTTACAGACACATTAACGGAATTAGATGATGTAACTGCCGTTTGTTTTGATAGTTCTTCTAATTCTATGTATTTAGGTGGAACATCAACTTCAAGTTCAAATATTTTAAATTATACTTGTGTAAATCCTTTGTCTGAAACACCTGTTAAAACTCAAATTACAACTCAAAGTAAAACATTAGAGTTTTCTACTATATTACTAAATCAAGGAGTAACAACTTCTTCTTTAAATGGTTATACATACATTTCTTCTGATTCTCAAAATTATATTTCTGTTTTTGACAATAACAATCAACTTGTTACTGAAATAAGTATTCCTAATCCTTATTTATCTATTTATGTTGAAAGTTTAGATTACCTATACGTTATACAACCAAATGCAGGAACGACTGATATAAGTATAATTAATTGTGCTACAAATACTATATTAAATACAACAACTTTACCCGATTATCCATTTAATTTATTATATAATTCAAGTGATAATAAAGTTTATATTACTTGCACAAATAATCTGATTAGATTAGAAAATGATTTAAGTTCTTACACACAATACGCTTATTCAAGTCCTGTAAATAATTCGGGAATAACACTTAATACACAAAATAATTTAGTTTATATTAGTGGAATAGGTTCTTCTACAATATATGTTTTTAATTGTAATACTTTAACATTTGATACTGACATTGTTATTTTTGACGACACTATAAGTAATCCAAGTTTAAATTATAATGAAACAAATAATTTTTTATATACATTTGATAATGATACTGTTAGTGTTATAGATTGCACAACTAATACACTTCTAAAATCAGTAAATTATACAGGAACAAATACAACAACCAATAATAATCTTACATATTCTGTTATTACAAGTGATAATATGCTTGTTTTTTCTGCAAAAGATTCAAATGATTTAACTTATTTAGTCTTTTTAAATTGTGATACAAATGAAATATCTTATTCAAGATATATCGAATCTGTATCAAGTGGAAATAACTTAAATTCAAATAAATACACAGGTAATGTTCAAGGTATAACTTACAATAGTTTTGATAATTCATTAAGAATATTAAGTGGTAAAAATAATAATCAAACAAATTATCAAAACTTACAAACTTTATTAACAATATCTTTACAACAAACAAATTACTACAAATTAAGTTTTTCTTCTAACAATAATGTTAATTTAGGAGATATTGATTCTGAATTTAATATTGGTTTGGGAACAAATGGTGGAGATACTTTAACAGGATTAGTTCTTTCTGATGGTAGCGTTTATTATGGTGGTTTTTTTTCAGAATGGAATGGAATTGCTTGTGGTAGTATAGCAAGAGTTTTAAATGATGGTAGTTATGATACTTCTTTTAATCAAGGAACAGGTTTTTCAAGTATTGTTAATGTTATAAAAAAACAATCTGATAATAAGATTATTTGTGGTGGAGATTCTACATCTTATAATGGTTCTTCAATTGGTGCAATAGCAAGAATAAACACAAATGGTTCATTAGACACTTCGTTTATTCAAGGAACAGGTTTTGATGCTGATGTTAGAGATATTTTAATTGACCCAAGTGATAAAATTATAGTTGCAGGAGATTTTTCAGATTATAATGGAAATGCTTGTAACTATATCGCAAGGTTAAATTCTAATGGTTCTTTTGATTCTACATTTAATACAGGAACAGGTTTTAACGGATATGTAAGGACTATTTCTTTTCAATCTGATGGTAAAATAATTTGTGGAGGAGGTTTTACTTCTTTTAACGGAAATTCTTGTAACTATATAGCAAGACTAAATTCTGATGGTTCTTTTGATTCTACATTCAATATAGGAACAGGATTTGATAATATTTTATTAAAAGTTTTTGTAAAACCAAATGATAAAATATTAGTTTCGGGAACATTTATTGACTTTAACGGAAATACAGTTTATAACTATCTTCAATTAAATTCTGATGGTTCTTTTGATTCTGATTTTTTCATAGAAACAACGGCAGGACACGTTGATAATTCTATTTTTGACATATATTCAAATTCAAATGGATTAATTTATCTTGTAGGAAATTTCACGCAATTTTTTAACCAATCATTCAATGGAGTAATAGTTTTAACATCAACAGGTTTTGCCAATCAATTTTTTGATTATACAAATATTAATTTAGGAGATAAATTTTCTATATTTTCAAATAATTCAACAACAAACAATAAAGTATATATTTCGGGAACATCAATTAATGATGTTGTTTATAATTATTATACAAATGAAACTAATTTAGATATTAATGAATATCAATATTTAATAAATTTCAATGGAAGTGTTTTTGATATAAAAATAAACAATGGTAAATTATTAGTTTTAGGAGATTTTACTTCTTATTTGAATTATACCATAAGTGGTTTAATTCAAATAAATACAGATGGAACTATTGACGGAAACTTTAATAATTTCTTGTTTACAGGTTTTACTGATGTAGAAAGTGCAACAATTCAATCTGATGGAAAAATTTTATTGGTAGGAGGTTTTACTAATTATGATGGAAATACTATTGGAAATATATTAAGAATTAATTCTGATGGTTCTTATGATTCAACTTTTAACACAGGATTAGGTTTTAATAATTATGTTAGAAAAGCAATAATTCAATCTGATGGTAAAATAATTTGTGTAGGAGATTTTACAGATTTTGATGGAAATACTTGTGGCTATATAGCAAGATTAAACTCTGATGGTTCTTATGATTCTACATTTGTTACAGGAACAGGATTTAATACAACTACAAGAACTGCTTTAATTCAATCTGATGGTAAAATTATTGTTGGAGGAAATTTCACAAATTTTGACGGAAATTCTTGTGATTATATAGCAAGATTAAATTCTGATGGTTCTTTTGATAATACATTTTCAATAAGTTTTGATAATGTTGTTAATGTATTAGAAAATTATAATGATAAATTTTATGTAGCAGGTAATTTTACTAATATTACATTTTCATCAAACACTTACACTCAAAATCGTCTAATTAGATTAAATTCAGATTGGTCTTATGATTCAACTTTTTCAACTTTAAATGATTTAGGAGAGGGTTTCAATGCAGAGATTTTTGTTGTAACACAATTATCTGATGGTAATTTATTTATTGGTGGTAACTTTGGAACTTATGCAGGTGTATTAAGTCAACGAGGTATAATAATAACTAACGATGGTTCAATTTTTAGCAGGGTAACTCCTTATGGTTTTAATAGTGAAGTTAAAACTTGTATTGAATTAGATGGTAAACTTTATGCAGGAGGTGATTTTAGTGATTATTTCAATGAATCTTGTGGAAGATTTGTTGTAATTGATTATTCTCAAAATGTTGTAAATACACTAAAAAATTTAGATATTATTTCGACAACATTTCCACTTAACATAAACTTTCCATTTTACGGATATAATTATGATTTTGGTTTAATGTATTTCAATATAATAAACTCTTATTTATACGTTGCTTTACAGAATAATAATACAGTTTTAGTATTAGATTCAAATAACAATTATTCCCTTGTAAGTTCAATAACTTTACCGACAGGTAGTATTGTTTCTTCTTTTGCTTTAAATCCCGAAAATAATATTCTTGCAATAGGAACATCAACGTATCAATTGTTTTCAAATTATACAACACCGAACTATGGAATACCTGTTAGTGGTGGTTTAATAATGTTAAACTCTCAAACAAATACTATTAATCAAATTCTTTCAACTCTTAATAATAGTGGGGTTTCATTTTTAAATTATTCTCCAATTTCGGGTAATTTTGTTTATGGAGGTCTTTTTTATAGTAATTCATCAAGCACATTCTTATCATTTGCTTTACCATCAAGCACATTTACTATTTCGGGTGGTTCTGTGAATTATAATTTCTTTGTTCAGTCATTAAATAATGACCCTAAAAAAATTGAGCAAATTGAATTAGTAATGCCACAAAGATATTTAGCAAATCCTGTAAATGTTCAATATACAGATGCGAGTGGTATATCTAATCTAAATCCATTTTTACCTAATACAGATATTGATACATTTCAAAAAGCAACTAATAGAGCCGTTGTTAAATTTGGAGATGAATATATAATGAATATCAATACTAAAATTGTGAATTTCGTTTTACCACCTTTAAGCACAACAGTTTTAGTAATTACGTATCAAGAATTACTAAAATCTGATATGTTAGATGCAGTTGTTTATGCAAATGATTTAAAAGCAAAATATAAAATAAATCAAGATGCAAATAGTGGTGTTATAACGGCTGAAAAATATTGGGGTGCTAAAAAAATGCCTAAAAATTTAAGTTTAGGAAAAGATTGGTTGGCTGATATGAAGCAGAAATTTTCAAAAGTTGAATTGTTACAATATGACTTACCAAAATTAGCAGGTGGAACGGCAACTACAAGAGAAATTTATGCTGATTTATTTGGATTTAAAAAACAAGTGAAAAAGAAAAATATATCAATATTAAAAACTAAAAAGAAAAAAGTTAAAATCAAAAAAAATGTTGATGTAAAATTGGCTACAAAAAAACAATCAATTAAACCAAAACCAATACCAAAAACATCATTAGAAATTTTTACAGATTTAATTAAGTCAGATAGTAAGTTTAAAAATATAGAAGTAAAAGAAAATAAGAATTTTGATTTAAGTTTACCTTTAAAAAACAAAAATGGTATTTTAATAGGTGTAAAAGATAAAAATTCTAATTATTCTATATATTTATTAAAATCTAATTTAGATAGATTTACGGCTTTAAGATTTATTGGAAATACTGATGTTAAAATTGAGTTGAAAAAAGATTGGATAAAAGATATAAATAGTAAATTTAAAGAATTTGTAATATTAGAATTAGGTAAGAAATAATGCAAGAACCAAAAACAATTCAAATAAATTTAAAAAATGTTTCATTTAGTCAACAATACTTTTATTTATTTGATGTAAATGGTATTTTTACTCCTAATCCTAATATTTTAATTAGTGGTTCAACTAATTATGATTTTTTTATTCAAACGCTGAATAATGACCCGAAAATTATTCATAGTCTTTTGATTAAAATGCCACAATATTTTTTAAAGAATCCTATTAATGTAATCTACACAGATGCTAATGGAGAATCAACTACTACTCCATATTTACCGAACACAGATATTGATGTTTACCAAAAATCTGTAAACAGGGGTTCTGTAATATTTGATGATGGTTTAGTTATTGATATTAATACTCAAATAGGTATATATTTGCCACCATTTTTTACAATAATTTTATTGATAGATTATACTGAATTTATTAAGTCTGATTTTCTTGATGTTATAGTTTATAATGAAGAAAAAAAAGCGAAATATCTTATTACTCAAAGTTACAATGATGGTAAGATACAGGCAAAAAGATATTGGGGTTCTACTTATTTTCCGAAACAATTTGATTTAAGTAAAAATTGGATTAAAGACCTAAAAAATAAATTTGAAAATGTAGAAATTTTAGAATATGACACACCTAAATTGTCGGGAGGTAATTATCAAATTAAACAAATGTTTAAAGATTTATTTGGTTTCAAAAAAGAAGTTAAAAAAAGATTTATAGGGATAACAGAAAATATTGAAACAAAAGATAATAATTTAGAAAACTGAAATTAAAATAAAATAGTAAATTTGTGTAAATAAAAAAATAAAATGGAAAACAATAAAAAGGTCGCTATTATATTATCTATTCTTTCAGTCGCAAGTATTGGGTTTTATTTTTGGAAAAAAAATAGAGATAATAAAAAAGATATTTCTAATAAAAATCCATTAGAACCTAAAATTCCTTATCAAATGGACAAAAAATTTATTGAAGATAAAAATACTAAATCATCATTTGATAATGAATTTACGAATTTAAAATGTTCTTGCACAGGAAAAAAAATTGATAAAAATTCTGATATAGAAATTTTAGATAAATTTAAAAATTCTTGTTTGAAAAATGGAGGTTCTTTAATTGAGATTAAATAAAATAAATAATAATAAATAAAAAATAGAAATTATGGCAAATGAATATTTTACACTAATGAATAAGGCAAGAAAAGATGGTGCTGAATCATTTACATACAAAGGTAAAACCTATGTAGCAACAAAAACTAAAACAGGAATGATTGTTTACAAGGAAAAAAAATAATGAGTTACAAAATAACTTTATATACTAAATTACAAGCAAAAAGACTTGGTGTTTCAGTAAAACCGAGTTCTGTTAAAGGAAAAAAAATAGACATTTTTAAAAATGGTAAAAAGGTAGGAACGGCAGGTGCTTTGGGGTATAAAGATTTTCCAACTTATCTTGAATTAGAAAAAAAAGGTAAATATCCAAAAGGATATGCAGATAAACGTAGAGAACAATATAAGATTCGACACGAAAAAGACAGACATAAATACGGAACAAATGGTTATTGGGCAGACCAATTGTTGTGGTAACAAATTTAAACTATGGATAAAAAATATATTTATATAGGTGGTGGTGTAGTATTAGTGTTAGTATTAGGTTATTTTCTTTTTAGAAAAAAAGATAGTGAAATAAATGTTATAGATACATCTTCTGATGAATCTGATAATATTTCTTCTGAAAATTCATCTAATGAAAATAACAATAATAACTCTAAAAAAGAAAATTCTCCTAAAAAAGAGAATACCCCTAAAAAAGAAGTTACACCTAAAAATGAAAACTCAAAAAAGATTGATAGTTTAAGAGCGTATATTGATAAATATGCTTTACCTAAAAATATAAATATAAAAGATTATAATGGTTGGAATAAAATTAAAAAATCAAGTTTATATGAGGGTATTGATGCTAATGACCTTGATTTTTTACAAAGATGGGCAGATGCAGTTAAGTTAAGAATATCAAGTAAAGGAAAAAATGGAACAATGTTTTCTTTTAGACGAAAAAATAGTCAAACCACAAATTTATTTAATTCTTACTATGGAGTTTTTGAATTTAATGCAAAAAATTTAAACAAGAGAGTTTTTGCAACAAAAGATACGTATGCTTATACTAAACCCGAAGAAAGTGGTTACTTAACAAGAATTGAAATTAAAAAAGGAAAAGAAATTGGTGTTGTTAAAAGTGTTTATTTTAATATAAATGAATTAAGACCTTATCTATATATTCCCGATACAAAAGTTAATCTATCATTAACAAACCAAATGGATTTAACTAACGCTTACAAATGGGTTATGTATGGCGATAATGTTATTTTTAAATAAAAAAAAATATGAGTGATTTATCAAAAAAAATATCAATAATATCTTTAATAGGAGGTTCATCTTTTTTAATATATTTATTACTTAAAAAATATATTTCTTCATTTGATGAAAAATCATCTGAAATAACATTAGATGATGATGTAAGACTACAAATTGCACCTAATATGCCTACTACATTAACTGAATTAATAAAGTTAAAAAAAGAAGCAGAGTTGGGAGATAAAATTATTGGAAGTTTTACAGAAACTAAAAAAGATGTTGAATCAAAAGAAAAACCTGTAAAAAACAATATTAAAAACATAAAAATTGATGATGGTGTTATTATTGGAAATTATTTTATAAGAGCATCAAAAGATAAAAAAGGTAATTTAGTTGTAGGTAAATTAGGAGGTAAAAAATCTGTTTATTCTGTATTCGGAAAATTGTTTTTACCATTCAAACTTAAAGAAGTTTACGAGGGTTCAATTAAAATAAAAGATGTAGATTTTTATTACCCTAATGAAAATGAAGTCTTATCAATTAAATTAATTGATAATGACAATAAAACTTTTTACGTTAACAAAGTTGAGTTAGACAATATAATTGATAGGTTTAAAACCAATACAAAAGGTCATAAACTTATTGTAGATAAAGGAGAATTTAAACTAACAAAAATTTAATTTATATGGTGCTTAAATCAAAAAAAATAATTGGTTTTTCCATTTTAGGTGTTTTATTAACAGGAGGACTTATTTATTTATATATAAGAAATAAAAATAAAAATCAAAAAACAGTAGGTAGTATCATTAAAGATGCTTTCGATAATTTAGAATTTGAATTTGGAAAAAGCAAAATTAAAGATAGTTCTTTACCATTTTTAGATGAATTATCATCTGTATTAATAGCAGAACCATCTTGGAAATTAGAGTTAGCAGGACATACCGATAATAAAGGTAGTGATGAGTTAAATATGGTTTTATCTAAAAACAGAGCAGAAGCCGTTAAATCTTATTTAGTAGGTAAAAATATAAGTGCAGATAGGATTATTGTAAATTATTTTGGGGAGAAAAACCCAATAGCAAGTAATGATACAGAAGATGGTAGAGCAAAAAACAGGAGGGTAGAAATGAAATTACTTAAATCTGATGGTAATGTTTTAACAGTTGAGGATAAACAAGATGTAGTTGATATTGAGAAAAAACAAATTGCACCTAAAAATTCTAAAAAAGTAAACAAAAGTAATTCAGTAAAAGAAGTAAAAGAAGAAAAAAAAGTAGTTAAAACAGAAAATAAAAAAGAAGAAAAAGTCAATCCTAATAGAAGTAAAGGAATTAAAATAGATGGTGTTCTAATCTATGTTTCTGATGATAATAAAGGTAGATTAGTTTTTGAAGATGGTTCAAGAATAGGAAAATATAGAGTTAACGCAAAAGCAAAAATTTTAGGAGTTACTGCTTGGTCGGGAATTGTTTCTGTTAAAAAGATTTTCAAATATCCGAATGGTTCGGTTAAAATTATTGATAGCACAGGAAAAGATTTTGATGGAGAATCAACAGATTTACTTCCATTAGTAAAACAATTTAAAGAGGGCAAATCTAATTTAGTAGCAAATATTGGTCAAGCGAATCTTAACTTACAAAAAATGGCTTAATGTATTCGATTGGAACTATAAAATTAACTTGGATTGATAGCAATAACAATAGGGTTTTACATAGCAATATGTTCAACTCTATTGAAGATGCTTTAAAAGAAACAACAGGAAAAAAGAATTGGTTAATTTTTAAGTTAAAAGAAGTAAAAAACAATAACTATTCTTGGGATTTATTACCTTATGGAGCATATAAAAGTTATCAATTTGGAATGTCTTTTATTGATAATAAAATACTTTTATTTACATCATTTGCATTAGTTGGTTTTGGTATTTATTCAATAATTAAAATGATAAGAAAATGAAAGATAAATGGAAGTTTATTATAGGTGGTTTAGGTGTAATGAGTGCTTACTATTTTATGTTTATTAGAAGTAAATCAATTATAGATAAAAAAAGTAATTTTACTGATTCTGAATTTGGAAAAAAAGTAAAATTTAAACTACATAATGATTCTGAAACAAATCAAATAGTTCCTATTTTTAAATCAACAGATAATATCCAAAACGAACACGTTGAAATAACCCCATCTATGAATGAGTTCAATAGAGTTTTGGAAAAAGAACCTAAAAAGATTAGGGGTATTCAATTATTACCTTGTGGTGTAACTAATCATAATGATTTAATTCAAGAAATTCATAAAATTTCTGATAGTGTTAAAAGTAAATTAGAACCTACTTTTACATCTGACAAAAAAGATGAAGAACAAATATTATTTGAACCTAACGATTTTAAAGTAGATGGTAAAAATTATTTAGAGTATGAATTAAAACCTAATTCAATGGTCTATTTAATGGTTCATTATGAATAAAATTGGGGTGTGTATTTTCTTGCTCGTTTTTCATACCCCCGATACCCCTCTTTTGAGGGGTTTTTGCTTTTATTGATTATAACTTTCATTTATAAAAATCTCCCTTTTTTCTTTTGTCATAAATTTATTAAGTAAATCATAATTTATTCTTTTACTTGATTCACTTGAAAAAGAAATTTCTTTTAGTTCGTCTAAATTAAGCAACACAAAGTTTAATCTCATTTTTGAATCTTTGAAAGCAACAGGATATTTTTTATTTTTAATCCAATCAATAGTTCTTTCTTTTACGTATTTTGAGAATTTATCATCGTTTTTTTTATTTCTTATGTAGTGCATAACAGATGAATGTGAATCTAATAGAAGTGTATCTGCAACATCTTGTAAAGTATAAATAAAGTTTATATTTTTTTTATGGTAAATATTGTGTTCATTTAATATTAAAGAAGTTATATATTTTTTCATATCTACGTATGCCCTACCCCTTTTTACAGGTGCATTTTTAAAATAATCTTTAATTTGATAATTATATAATCCTGTATCTGCAATCAAAAGATTTTCTTTATTTAAAAAAGATGGGGAATGTAATCTTTCTGTAATTTTTAAAAACATTTCTTTATTCATAACTAATTAAATTTAAAATGTTTATATTTAGTTTTTCGCAAATTTTAATAAGCACATCTATTGTGTAATTATCTAATTTTCCGTTTTCTATTCTGCATAAATAAGAATAAGAAATACCTAATTCTTTTGCAAAATCTTTTTGACTTATTTTTTCAGTAATTCTTTTATTTTTAATGATTTTACCGATTTCTGTTATTCTATTAGTTACCATTTTTCAACTTATTAGTTATTAATTCATATAAATTAACATTAGATAATTTACAATCGTTTATAAATCTTTTTAGAGCAATCTTTTTAGATATAACAATTAATTGGTTATTAAAATCTTTATTTGCTCCTAATTCAATTTCTGAAAATGCTTTTTCCAAGTCTAATTTTTGAAAAGTTTTACCTAATCTTTTCAAATCATCATTCTTTTTTATTACTTCATTTTTGAGTGAAATTTTACTTTCATTAAAAATATCGTTCTTTTCTTTCGATGAAAAATTTATCAATCCAATTCTTTCTAAAAAATTATATATTAAATTTCCTATATCATTAAATTCATATACATTTTCTTTACAAAGTTTCATATAAACATCACAAACTAATCTTTTGCTATATTCATCTATTTCTTTTTGATTCGGAGTAGTTTTTTGTGGTGCAGGTAAAGATTTATATACTTTTGAAATAGTAGGGTCTAAAACTTTTTCTTTGTAATCTTTCAGCCAAGAATAAAATGTTTTTGGGTTCAATCCATAGTAATCCCCTAATTCCCCCCTAACACCTAATTTAAAAGCGTTTTCCACATCTTCTATTGTATAACTATAAAACTTCAAAAAAACATCTTCCTTTATAGCCGTTGACATAAATTCATATTCTCTTTGAGAAGATGGTGTTTGTCCTTTATAAGCAAACGTATAATTTATAATTTCATCAATCTTTAAACTAACTTCATTTTTATCTTTATACTCTGATATTTTTGAATTATTTGTATGCGATAAAAAGAATCTTTTTGTTTGATTATCAATATTAATATTAGATATATCAATTTGATTTATTTTAATTAAATTACTCATACCTTATTTATTAATTTTTTCATTCCAATCTATCTTTTTATTGGCTTCATATCCTTGCTCCAAAACAGAAAATTTATCTTTATTTCTGTCTTTAATACTTCTTGCCCAAGTTCCATCTACTGCTGACTTCCAAGACTTCATTTGGTTCTTGCCAACTTTCCAACCTTTACTCTCATAAAAGTTTATAAAATTAGATGATTCAACATTTGCATTAGGTATATTTTTAGATACCATATAACTTTCAACTTCTTCAATAGTTGGTTTTACAAACTTTTTAGTTGGCTCAACATTTTCTTCTACTTTTCTTTTTATTTCAGAAATAGGTAATAGTTTTTTTATTTCTTCATTATTAGGAAATTTATCGGGGTTTTCAAGATTTATTTTAAGAAAGTTTATAATCTGCCTGTGAGTAGTTACATTATCCTTTAATGGTAACTTCCTTTGATATTTTATGTAATTTCTTAACCATAAAGTTTTTTTGTCAACAGACAAAGTATATGCTTTTTTAATTTCTAATAAACATTCTCTTGACCTTGTTTCAGTTAAGTTAGTTTGAACAAGCATCAATTTTTTATTTATTTCATAAAAACCTCCATTATTACACTTTTCAGAAATATAGTAAAAAAGTATTTTAGCATCATTCGATAAATATAAAAACCAATTATCTTCCCATTTACCTGTATTAGTGTATATATAACTCATAATCTAAATATTATCGTATATTATAATTGCTCCTTGATACCCCCAAAACTTTGAAACTCTTGCGTTCCAAACGTGAGAATCATCTATACCGAATGAATCACAAAATGCTTTTGCTAAATTATCCCAATCGGGTTTTTGTTTATGTGGTGTTTTATTAAACATCATTTTTTTCTTCTTGCTCCAAGAATTAGCCATAGGCATTACAAAAATTAATTTTAATTCATCAGTAAGTCCAATATTCTCATTTCCTAACAATTTTTGTAATTGGTTTTTATATTTAAAATATTTAAAAACAGGTAATCTTTGCCTTTTGTTAGGGTCGGGGTGGTTAGGGTCTGTTTTCCACTTATCAGATTTAGTCATTCGTGGAGCAGGAAAAGGAACTATATTAAAAACTTTCAATATAGTTTTTCCTTTTAAAACTCTTTCGTAAGCATCATAATCTAATAATTCTGAAACCATATCAATCTTCAAATAAATGTATGTTAGGATTGTCTAAATCATTGTTTTCAATGGTTTTTTCAATAACATTTTCTTTTTGTTCTTCAATCTTATTTTCTTCCGTAACTACTTTAATCTCTAAATTTTCTGTAAGATTATCTAAATCATTCAATTCAAGTCCATATTTTTTACTTTTTGAAATCTTTTTTGGTTCAATTACAGGCTTTTTTTCGGGTATATCAGTTACATCATCAAAGTCAACAAAATCATTTGAGAATATGCTCTCCTCTGTGAAAATAAAATCAGCAACTTCATTTGGATTAGTAATAATTTCAGCAGAAACATTACTTTTTAATAAATTATTATCAATATTAATAATGTTTACATCATTATTAGTTTTAGGAATCAATTTTGATATTTTTTTAATTGCTACTTTAACCTGCATCCAATTAAAAACATCACTTCCCGAATTATATGGAGAATGAGAACTATTTCTTGCAAATGATAACTTTTTTATTTTTTCTAATTCATAACCTCTTACAACTGTAAAAATAGGTTCTTCACAACCTTTTAAATGAACTACACTATAAACGGCTACAAGTTTTTTATTTTCAACATCATCTTTTGGAATATGATTTAAAAAAGGTTTTAAACCATAACCATAACTAAATTTATCTTCTGAAAAAACAGGATTTCCATATATTTTTAAAACTCTTTCATTTCGATACATACATTCAACTAAACCTTGATAGCCAATCTGAAATGATGCTTCATATACACCTTTGTTTTTAAAAGGAATTATATATGCGTGTTGAGATGGAGTGTTAAATTGTAGTCCACATTCAGCAGACATTAACATAGCACCGAATAAAGATTTTGGTGTGCATTTCAATAATTCGGGATTTTTTCTAATAGAGTTGATAGCATTAATCATAAATTCGTCAACACTAATTCCGTATTTATTATTTAAAATTTTAGCAACTGTTTTTTCGTAATTATTCCATACTTTTTCAAATTTTGATATGCTTGAAATATCAACTTTTTGAACTTTGTTATTTTCCATAATTTATATATTAAAAATTAAACTTTTTCTTTTTTCTACAATTATCGCTAATGTTGTTGCGAATTGTTCTTGTGTTATAGAATCGTGGTTTTCATCATACCAATAAATTTCATTTAAAAAAATTTCTTTTAGAACATCGCTATAAGTAGTTTTTTGTTCTTCTGAATTATTTTCTGAATCATCAAAACTTAAATTATCTAAAACATCTAAATCATCTTTTAAATCAAAAGATAAATCATCAGATGAACCCGAAAATGTATCTTCTTCTTGTTTTATCTTTTGGAGTATTTCAAGTTTTTTACTTCTTTCTTCTTCTTCTTGTTTTAACTTTTGAAATATTTTATCTTGATATTTTTTTAGTTCTTCATCTTCTTGTTTTCTTTTTTCTTCTAATCTCTTTTGTTCTTGCTTAATAAATTCTTCCTGTTGACTTCTCATTGAAATATTTGAACGCATCATATCAGCAGTAGCAATAAGTTGAGCAACTTGAAATGTAGCAGTAATAGTTTGTTCATCAAATACAGAAATATCATATTGATTTAATTCATCTTTTATCAAATCAATATCTTCAATCGTAGAGCAACTTTGAATTTTCATTAAAAATTCTGTATTGAATTTCAAAAGCATATTTGCTAATTCAATCTCTCTTTTTTGTTGAGCAAGTTCTCTGTCTTTTTTTTCTTGTTTCAATCTTTCCTGTTCATTTTCATAAACAAGCATTTTTTCTTTTAATTTCTGACCACTACTTTTTAATGGTTCATAAATATCATTTGAATATTTTTGAACACTATCAATAATTGGTTTAATGTTCTTTTTTATTATATCAGTATCTTTTTTTATTTGAATCCAAAGCGTTCTATGTTTATAAAACAAATCTTTTGCTAATTCGTAAGATTGCTTATCATTTTTGTCAACTTGAATATTTATTTGACTTTTAATCAAAGAGTTTGCGTTAATAATAGTTTGCTGAAAACTTTTTTTACAAAAAGATGTTATAGCATTATTAATAGTTATTTCAGATACTTCTTGTAAGTCTTTAACATCATTGTCAAATGAAATGTTAATTAATTCAGAATTGCTCATTTTAATAAAAAATTATAGATTAATGTTTATTATTTCTTTTGGAACATCTTCTTTAAATAAACAAATATCAATGTAATCACATTCTATACATCTTTTGTAATCGGGTTTTGGTTTAAAACCTATTTTAAGATTATGCTCAAAAAATTTCTTTGCTTTTTCTAAATAAAATTCGTGTTGAATTAATTGTTCCTCACTAATATTAATATGAATAGGTTTCATTAATTTAGGAGTTTTAGAATCGAACACAAAAAAGAAAAAAGGTATATTTACACCATATTTTTTCCAATATAAAAACTTGTAATGGAGTGCTTGTAATAAAGTTCTTTTATTACTTGTTAAAGATTCAGTTTCCCAACCAAATTCAGAATATTTATTTTCTAATAATCCCGAATATTTTAAATCAATAATTACTTGGTAACTTTTATTTTTTGGGTCTAAATAAATGTTTTCATCTAAAAAGATGTTTTTCCAATTGGCTACAATATCCAAAGTTCCAATCCATTTATTGTCAACTTGAATATCTAATCCACTTTCAGTAATATTAATTCCTTTTGTTTCAAATAAATATTTCAGATATTCGACTTGCTTTTTTAAAATATCGTATTGTTTTGTGTTTTCGGGAATAGGTATAACACCCGATTTAGGTAAACTACCTGTTGCTAAATATTCAAAGTAATGACCTAAATTGTTTGAAATTGTGCTTTTTCCAAAGTTTTTATTAATCCATTTATTTGTAAAAACTAATCCACAAAGTTCATTATCTTGATATTTCAATAAATCTTTTATCAAAGATTGATTGATTAAAAACTCGTTTGCCATAGTGTTATTTTTATAAAATTGAACCCACAACGCAAAATTAATAAATTAATTGTATTGTGAGTGCAATTTTATTATTTTTTTATTTATTCAACATCGCAGAAATACTTGCTAAATAGTAATTAGGGTTTCCGTAATATAAATCTTGTAAAGAATCAAAATGTTCAATGATTTTTTTATGAGTATTAAAAATGGTTTTACAATAATGATATGTATATTCTTCACTATAATCAAAAAATATTTCTTCTCCTGTTAAAAAATAATTATACAATCTCCTTAATATTGTTCTTGATTTATCAGCACAACAAGTAACACCCTCAATTTTTTCAATCCAACATTCAAAATTTAGTTTAACAAAAGTTGTGTTATTTAATAAAAAAACAAGGTTACTATCATTTTTAATTTCAGTTCTAATAAAACCATTCCAATATTTTTCAGCAGGTCTAATTACTTTATCAAAAAAATCATCGGGAGATTGAATTTCTTTTGGAGAAACATTTCCAATTAGATTTTTGTAAAATTCGCTTTCTTCTTTATGATAACATTCTACTAAACCATTTAACATTTTAAATAAATTATCTTTTTCTTCACTATCTTCTTTATGATTATTTTTTTGTTTTGATGTTTCTAAAAACTTTCTAAAATCTTCTTCTCTTTTTTCTTTAAAATTTTCCATTTTTTTTTAATTTTCTTTCAATTCATTAATCCATATTTTTGCGTTTTCAATCAAATCCCACCCTGTTGTGTTTTCTTCTTCAAACTCTTTATGGTCTTTTTGAACTATTATTAATAAACTTTCTAAAATGTGTAACTTATTTTGTTTTGATAATTTTTCCGTAGTAATATTGTTTTCAATTTTTTGAACTTTAATTAACCTATCGGATGATGTTTTATGAATACTTGATGATACCGAAAAACTTGTAGGTTCTTCATCTCTATCTTCATAATATTTATTATGAAAAAAATTCCTAATTACTTGGTGCATATCGTGATAAATATGCTCTGTTTCAGTCCTATCCGTTCTGTTTTCGGGATTGATTATTTCTGTAAGTAATTGCAAAGTAGTTCCTATTAGTTTTCTCTTTTGCCAAAAAGAAGCATCCATTTCTTTATGCCTTTCCATCAAAACATTATCAAAAATATTTGCCGTGTTTGGAATACCTCTATAAATTCTTCCTGCATTATCACAGGCTTCGTTTATCAAAGCAAGTTGTTTTTCATTAAGAGTAATAGTATATAACTTTTCTTCTTCTTTTTTTTCTTTTTTATTGCTCATTTTGATTATGTTTTTTTTGATATTCTTTTCTTTTTTCATTATTTCTTAATTCAGTTAAGAAATAACAATACATCTCTAATTGATTTACAAAACCTAATACTTTACCACTTTCAAAATCTTCAATATGATAAAGTAATCTAACTTTACTTTTAATATTAACAAAATCAACTACTTTAATTTTTATCATTAAATCATTTAAAGATTTTTGAAAGTCATTTAAAGAATCGGGTAAATTAAAGTTTTCAATTTCTTCTTTTTTAAATATTACCAATAAATTTTTCTTAACAATATTTAAAGCATCAGAATATGATATTACATTCACTAATTTATTTTCAATTTTATTGCTCATTTTGATTAGATTTTTTTGAGTTTTCAATAAGTTGATTTATACCTACACTTAATTGCTCAAACTTTTGTAATTCAGAAGCCATAAGTTGTAGTTTTCCAATCATATCATTTACACCCTCTAATGATGTAAAAATTCTAAATTCTCCTACTTCTGTTCCTTTACGAATATTACCTTTTACATCAGCCTTATATACAACTTCCTGTGTTAACAGAATAACTTCTATTTGTGGTTTTAAGTTGTTTGTATCATAATCAACTGAAAAGTTAGTGTTGCTTACAACACCAACAAAATACTTCTTGCTCGTTGCCATTTAATTTAATCTAAAAAGTTTTTAATTTGATTGATACGTTCTTCTCTTTTTGGGTGGTAATAAACAATATTACCACAAGAACATTTTAAATCCCACGTTGAAACATCTATGTTTTTTGTTAGTGGGAAAACTGTTTTATTACAATTGCTACATTTAACTTGACTTGGATAGCAAATTGTAGAAAATGATTTAATCAAAATTATTTGAAATTTAAAAGTTTAATTCAATTCTTCAATTCTAATATTGTTATCATCAAAGAATCTATTGATAATTTCCATAGTCTTTTCAACTATATCGTGGTTTGATAATTTTTTGTTTTGATTATAACACATATCTCTATAATCATCAATTTCTTTTCGCAGTTTAGCAGATATATCCCATAAACATAAAGTCATATCTAATGATTTTATTGCTCTATAATGAGATAAAGCATCTTGTGAATCTGTTAAGTCAAACTCTAAAATTGCTTTCATAACTAAAAATTATCATAACAAAAAATTGGAGTTTTTTCTCCCATAAAAGAACCTTTTATATTATAATCAAAGTGTTCGATTGCATCGGTGCAAGATAATCCACCATTAACTAAAATTTCTATAATTTTTGTAACTGAATAAATTAATCTCATACTACTATCTTCAAACCCTAATACGGCATCATCAAAACCATCAATAATTAAAAAATCTACTTCTCCGTAATTTTCTGTTATAAGTTCTACTATTTTATCAAACTTTTTCATAATTACTCGCTTTTTTCAATCCATTTATCATAATCATCTAAATACAAATATTCATCATCAAGTCTGTTTTCAATATATTTTTCTAATAAATCTCTATTTTCAGAAGAAAGAGTTTCATTTGAAAACAATGTAAAAACGTGTATTTTACCTAATGCAAATGATATATCTTTGATAAGGTCAGATACTTTTGCAGAAACGGACAAACCTTTTTCTGTGTAAAAACCTTTCTCTACATAAATATAATCAATCAATTTTTCATAATTTCTCATAATGCTAAAATTTAATGTATTTTTTTAAGAATGTCTTGATTATCTTTTCAGTTTTTTTATCACTAAAAAATTCTCTTGGATAATCAGTTACTAAAAATTTTTGTCCATTTTCTTGTATTGGAACTTTTTTAACTTCATCTATATTATATCTTCTTTTGTAAGAAGAATTTAGATTTCTGCCCAACCAACTTTTATATTTTCTATCAATAGTAATATTGTTGGTTTTTAAATAAGTGTTTAGAATCATACTTGCTTGTTTTTTGTAAAGTTATACTTTTATTAATCAATATCGAACTCATTTGCTAAATCTTCTGCCAAAGCATAACCATCGCACTCTGCTTCATCATAGAACACATAATCATCTATTCCTAAAAAACCTGTATGAGAATTAATATATAGAATAGCAATAGCCACTAAATATTCTTTTCTACTTGGAAAATCTTTTTCCTTTAAATTTTCGCCTATCATTATTTCTCTTTTTTTATTGAAAATAATTTTTTTTCTTCTTTCGATTTTGATACTATTAAAATATCTTCAAACTCTCTGTGTATATACAACTCTATATTGTTGTGTATAATCTTTTTTAATTTTTTATTGCTCATTTCCCCATCTTTTTTTATTACCTAAACCTGTTTTACCTAATTTAACCCCATTTTTTTTCAGAATATCTTGCATATAAGGTTGTTTTAATCTTTCTCTTAAAGCGTTTTTGGTCTGTTCTGAAAGTTTATCTTTTGTTCGACCTGCACTACCTTTTACAAACCTTGTTTTAGAGCCGTTAGCAATTAAATTTTCAGCAATTACTAAATCATAATTTTCTAATGCTTTTTGTCTTGATTTTTCAGAAGATTCTAAACTACATATCCCTTTGTTTAAATCAAATCCAAACTCAATTTTATATTCCCTCTCTGTCATATCGTGCTTTTGTCTAACGTGAGATAAAACACGACTGAAAGATTTACCACATATTTCGCAGATAGGCTTACCTGCATCATCGTATTCAATTATTCCGTATGACATAATTATTTTTGTTTAAGACAAATTAAAGTTACTTATTCATAAAGTTAAAAGCGTTAGTTGAGTTCCCTAAACTAAACTCATAGTAATCATTATCACAATGAGATTCATTAACTCTAATTTTTAGTTTTGAGCCGTTTAAAAAATACTTGATAATCAAACTATTTTGTAAATCATCAATTAAAAATAAAGTTTTAGAATTTTCAGAAGTTACGGCATCTAAATTATAAACGAAATTTTCTCCATTTACTACAAAAAGTAAATCTACATTAGGGGTTTCATCACAAAAATATCCACCTGTAATATACATAGCAACATATCCATCTACATTTTCTAATTTCAAAAGATTCCCATAAATATCTTTTGAATATGCTATTTTATAGTTACCATCAAAATCACTAACAACATTTTTATAAACAAATTGACTTTTTACGCTAAAAGACAATAAAAACAACCCTATATTTAAAAATATTTTTTTCATACTTTTTTTTTTAATTATTATCAACTCTTGTTTTCAATAAATTGTAGGCAATTCTGAAATCAGAAACTTTTCTAATATCTAAATTGTAATCTAATGCAACCACCTGCAAAGCAGGTAGCACATCAGATAATTTTGATTTACCGATTAGGTTTTCGTTTGCTCCGAAATTCCCTAAAAACTTATTCGCTTTTATCATTTTCTAATGAATTATTTTCTTCGTGAAATTTTTCTAAACCTGCAATAGAATTTATTGGTTTTACTTTAAAACTTTTAGTTAACCAAAGTATATTAGTTCCAACTGCCATCATTAATCTTTGTGTTGGCGATAATTCTTTTTCTTCCTTAATCACACCTAAAACCCGATTGTAATTTTCAATACATTTTTTACATTTAACACTTGTTATTTCTTTATTTAATTTATCAATATTTAAAAAACGTATTTCAGAATCAATTTTACGTTTTTTTATATTTTTTTTTGTTAGTTTACATAATGTATTAATTCCGTAAATATCTTTCAAAGTTGTAAAAAGATATAAATAACAACTTCTTGTATTTTTTACATCTGCTACTATATGACCTTTATACTCTCCAAAATTTTCTGTTAAAATTAATTTTTCGCTCATTTTTTTTTGTTTTTAATTGTTCCACTCTATTTCGTAACCAAATTTTCGACATCTACTTTCAATTGATTTTTTACTTGAATTTTTTATACCTAAAAATTCTGCAATTTGCTTTTGATTATCAAACCATCGCCTATTTGATATACTTGTTTTAATTGCTATCATACTATAATTTTATTATTTGTTCTCCACAAGAAGAACCGATTAATAATTTGAATTTTATATAATTTGCAGATTCATATAGTTCTTTGAATTTTGTATCAGATAAGATATTAGGAACTATTATTTTATCATTTTCAATTATACAATAAGCGTAAAACTCTTGACTATTTTTATTGTCGCATTTTACTAATGTTATTTTAATGTTCCTGTATTTCTCACAACTATCAATTTTTGTATTGATAACTAAATCTGTTTTTTTATCGAAAGAACACAGGAACATTAATAACAATATGAATAAAATTTTATTCATTAGGAGGTAATATGTAACCATACTGAACTAATTGGTCAAAGCACTCTTTCGTGAAATATTTGTTAATTTCACTCATAGTTACTTCATCGCCTTTACAAAACCACAAAGCAGGTCTTGTAAAAATATATTTAGGTGTTTTTGGTAAAGATTCAAGTGATTTAGAATATATATCTAAACATCTTTGACAACCTATTTCTTGATGGTTTTCAATTCTTGCCCAATTAGAAGATAACATTGGTGTTCCACACAATGTTCCACTCTGACCCGATTTAGCAATATGGGTTTCATTACTCCATACTGCACCCTTATTTCCAAATTGGTAAAATCCATTTACTAATTCATTTACTTTTAAGTTTTCCATAATACTTTAATTTATATACTCTCTATTGATTACTATAACATCTCCAACGATAAAATCATTTACACTTATATTTGAATTTTTAGCGACAAATGTAGCCTGTATATTAATAGGCAAATTAAAACATTTACCATCTTCATTTACAATCATAAACTTATTGTCTTTTAATGGTAAAAATTCAATATATCCACCAACTATTTTTTGTAAATCATCTAATGATAAATTTTCATTAAATGATTGAACTAACTTATCTCCGTTAGTTTTTAAAATTTGAAATTTTTTCATTTTACCAAGTTATAGGATATTTGTTAAGAATATCTAATGAATACAAATGTGAATTATTATTGTATGAAACAACATCTTCCCACCATCTAATACCTGCTTGTAAACGAGGTATTGCGAATTTCATCACATCTTCATCGTGAATAAAAAACAGAACATCATTTCTACCACCTGTATCTTTTATTGGTTCTCCAAGAAAATAATCGGGATTAGTTTTTACTTCTGTTTCAAATTGAGTTCTAACTCCGAACCTTTGTAGCATATAATCTTGAAATTCTGCTCCTGTAAGTCCATCTAATAAAACTCCTTGCCACACGCATAGTTGATTAAATTTTGATTCCATTTTATTTTAAATTTAAGTGTTTGAAAATTATGTTTGAATCTACTTCGCAAGTTGGTGTTTTACAAGTTGCGATATGATTATGTTTTACTTCTTTATTGTTATTAAACAATAAGAAAAAACCTTTTTTAAGGTTAATTTGATATGTTCCTTTTTTGAAAATAGTATCATCGAAATAATACCAACCATTTTCAATTAGAAATGATTTAAAATTAAATTCCATAGTATTATTAATTTTCTTCAATACCTAAAATAGCATTGAAAGTTAATGACTCCCCATCTTCATTTGTTATGAATCCATCTTTGGATTTATCTTTTTTACCTAATCTTAAAAAAGCATCGGTAAAATTTTTAGCCTTGATGTCAAAACAACCAAAGCCAAATTTATTAGGTGTCCAAATAGTGAACTTTTGCAAAGTGTTTTTCATTTTAATAGTATTTAGTTTATAAGACGACTATATATTTGTCTGTTTTTATCAATTTGTCTAATGAATAAAAATGTTTTACTTTATACCAATAATAAATCCCTGTTTCTTTAAAACGGAACTTATACTTTTCACTATCTGAATCCATATCGTTTTCAGATAGTGAATGGATTATGCAAACATTATTACTATCCATTAAAGCATA
>Ga0192647_100512_pt1 | contig 27227 bp, 22 predicted proteins | sample LauGreFa1BDMLBSN_2_FD_133046 | JGI IMG/M metagenome (GOLD analysis project Ga0192647, IMG submission 133046) | Freshwater lake microbial communities from Lake Michigan, USA - Fa13.BD.MLB.SN - reassembly | ecosystem: Environmental > Aquatic > Freshwater > Lake | place: Lake Michigan, USA... | reverse complement strand
CGAACAATCTTGTGCAAAATATTGAGGAATGGCACTCGCGAGGAAGTTGGCGTTAAACCCGAGACTTCTGGGGCACTCCGTTTGGCCTCTTCTAATAACTTCTCTAATGCATCTGCTCTATCTGCTTCACCGCGATGAGTAAGCGCCAAAATCGAGGCAAATTCGGCTTCAAGTTCTTGCTCAAGCCCGGCGGGGTATTCCCCGGCTGCACGACGGCGAGCGATGGTGTCTTGAATGCCAGCCATAATCTGTTCAATTTCACCGTGTGTCACAAATTTCGATCCTTGCTCAAGCAATCAGCATCCCCTCCGAGAGTACCATTGACAAGGTCGCATCCACAGCGAATAGGTCAGGACAACAATGAGTAACTCTGCGGTATCAGTAGAAAATGTATGGAAATACTTTCGCCTGTACCACGAGAAAAATCAGTACCTGAAATCAACACTGCTGCGCGGAAGACGTGCCAGATACGACGAGTTTTGGGCACTCAAAGGTGTGGACTTCGAAATTCCTTTCGGCTCCACATTCGGAATCATTGGTTCCAACGGTTCGGGCAAGAGCACACTATTGAAGTGTTTGGCAGGCATTCTTAGCCCCGATAAGGGAAGCGTCTCATGCAACGGTCGAATGGCCGCATTGCTCGAACTCGGAGCTGGCTTTCACCCAGATCTTTCTGGCCGCGAAAACATTTATCTCAACGGTGCAATTCTTGGAATGACTCGCTCAGAAATTGATCGCAAATTGGAAGAAATCATTGATTTCTCGGGTCTCGAAAAGTTTGTCGATACTCCGGTGAAGAACTACTCGTCTGGCATGGTGGTGCGACTTGGGTTCGCTGTTGCAACGAACGTGGACCCCGAGATTTTGATTATCGATGAAGTGCTAGCCGTAGGCGACGAATCATTTCAACATCGGTGTCATGAAAAAATTGAGTCGTTCCGCCAGGAAGGACGAACAATCATTCTGGTCAGTCACGGGCTAATGCAAGTAGCTCAGTTGTGTTCCACCGTTGCATGGTTAGAAAAAGGTGTCATCCAAGAAATTGGCCCTTCATACGAAGTGATTGGTAAGTACGCGGGGCAAAGTCATGATGCCGCGCCAAAGGTTGAAGGTGAAATTGGTGAGCGTTGGGGAAGCCATGAAGCAGAGATCACTCGCGCTGAATTTGTAAATGTAGATGGCGTCCCAGTGCATGTTCTGAAAACTGGAGAACCAATTTCTCTTCAGATTGATTACAGAGCTCATATGCCAATCAAGGAACCAGTATTCGGTATTCGTATTACTCACCTACATGGAACAAATGTGTGGGGCAGCAATACAAAACGAATGGGTTTCCAACCGGCCACATTGAATAATTCCGGAACCATCACTCTCAACATCCCTGAGCTACCAATTTTGGCTGGCACATACGACCTAACAGTTGCGCTCACTGACCAACATGAAACGTATGAATACGACCACTGGGAACGCCGTGTGCGCTTTGATGTTGTTCAATACAACTCATTCGACGAAGGTTTAATTCAAATCAACGCAAATTGGATGTAAATTGAAAAATCCCTCGTGCTAAGGGGAATGCACTATTTTCTGTATTTCCACAAAGTCGATACTGCCTTGACGGCATCGCTGCTCTGGATTTTCTTGCCCATCTCCTTTGAACGGGGCACGTAGGAAACTGGAACTTCATGTATCCGAATACCAATGTGTTCGAGTCTCATAGTTATTTCATGATCAGTCTCAAAACCAGAAGTGCTACTCTGCCAATCGTTGAAAATCCATCTTGGATAAATTTTGTAGCCAGTCAAGAGATCTGAAATCCACTTTCTGGTCAGTAACAGATAAAACAAACTTAGCGAGAGATTAAAACCTCTTTGCGGTAGCCCTTGCCCATGCCATAAACCAATCCAGCCTCGCCAGCCACTCAAGTGTTTCTTGGCGCCAAGGATTCGACTGCCGTAAACAGCACAAGTTTGGTAATCATATTTCTCATATGTTTTCAACATCTTTGGAATATCTTGTGGGTCATATTCCAAATCAGCGTCCTGCACAATTACCAAGTCACCAGATGCGTGTAATATTCCAAATCTTACTGCTGCACCTTTGCCGGAATTGGTCGGCATCTCCAGAAGCCTTATTCTCGAATTCTCAATACTGCGCACCTCCACGCAAGACAGGTCGGTAGAACCATCATCTACAACCAGTATCTCAATTTCCCACTCATGCGCTTGCAAAGCTGCGATCAACGCGTCCAGCATCTGCTTGATGAAACGTTCCTCGTTATACATCGGAACGACGATTGTTAGTTTCATGACTTGCACCAAACTGCCTTAATCAATACCCAAATTGCGCGAAGTCCATCTCGTGCCGTGATTTTCTTTCCTTCATCAAACCTCCTCGGTCTAAAACTCACCGGAACTTCAGCTATGGCCAATTCGGACCTGGAAGCGTCAATTATGATTTGCATATCCCAATCGGCAGACAAACCATTGAGAGATAGGTTTTTGACACCCTCTCTACTAAAACCCTTCACAGAAGTCAGAGTGTCTGATATCCATCGTTTATAGAGCACGCCAGAAAGTAGTGACAGCGTGAAGCCACCCCACTTACTCAGGTAATACGTTCGATTTCTCCCGCCATAAATACTTCGTAAACGCTTATCTGTATCCGCGCATAGACCCACACGACTGCCAAACACAATAGGAACGTGGGAGTTTTTCAGCAGCGTCGCTACCTCAGCTATAGCTACTACGTCATATTCATCGTCTGATGGAAATGTCACCACGAGTTCACCACGAGATTCTTTTACCCCTTGACTTATCGCCTCGCCACGGCCAGTTCCAGCCGGTAGATGTATGCCCTTTGCAATTGGGAAATTCCCGAGTATTTGAGAACTTCCATCAGAAGAACCACTATCCACCACTATGAATTCAGGTACTAAGTCGTACGCCAACCAATCAAAAATTATGAGTTTTTCCAGTACCACAGGCAGCCGGTCCACTTCATTCAAAACTGGTATCACGATTGAGATTGATGCATACTCAAAACTGTTACTTACTCCAGAAAGTTTTCTTGCGAAAGAAACAAGTCCGTTGGAGACTCTGCCGCCATCATGTTTGACACCATCCGATGACCACTGTCCAATATGTGTCCCGATTTCGGATCCCGCACTGCTAACAGTCTCAAGGCCCCATGGCCTCGTTGACGTCTTTGACGTAGTCAGAAAACACTGCGATACATAAGACAACGTAGGTCTTGGAATACTGCTACCAGTATTCATATATTCAGAGACTTTATCCAGCAATGAAGAAATAGTTTCGGACTGAATGTCATGATCTGCAGAGATATTGCTGATGAAGATCTTTTCCACATCTAACCGGGTCGCTATGCAATCAGCTAGACCATCGGTCATGTAACTCGGAAACAGGCTCGAGTGTTGCGTGCCCGGACCATAAACAATAAGGTGACAAGAACTTATTACTTCACGAACTCGTGGGTTGAGCTTAGGAATACGCTTTTTTGCTTCCAGAAACGAAGTTGTTTCGTTAGGTGTCATATCTTTCAGCAATAACTCTTCTTGATCTGTGAGATAGTTCTCCAAGAGATAGATTTTTTCGATTACAGCCCCTGATTGCTTATCAACAATTGATGCTTCATCCCTAAAGTACTGGCCATCTTGTTTGGTTCCCACAAGTACAAGATTTTCGCCATCCGTGACATTGAGTATCTTTGCGTGACGTATGTCAAACGAATCGCTGCAGAGTTCTATTGCCGTATTGAATTCAAAATTGGAAGCAACAAATGCCCCAGCGAGCACCAGATTGCCAATCGCCATGTCAGATAGCAAATGTACATTCTCACCTGAATCAGTGATTTCCAGATGTTCCAATGCCAAATTCAACCATCTGGAAATATCATCGCTCGCACGTCTTGAAGACCGTTGCGTCATGTTGTCCACAAAATTGCGAAGATTCGTAACTACTGGATTTTGTCCACTGCTCAGTTCATTGGGATTGGAGTCAATTCTGTACTCAAGAAGTTTCGCCAACCGTTGGCCCTCGTAACCCTGAATTTCAAGAATATGAGAGAAGTTCTTACGTACATCTGAGGGTCCCAACATCCCTTTAAATTTGCGCCGTATTAGCCCGGTAGAAAGCCCGTCATCGTAAGCATTCACGACCAACGTCAAATTTACATCAGTTCTTTTAGCCAACGCTTTTGCAATTTCAGCCGACCCTCTTCCACCGGAGAATAGAACTATTTCCAAACCGTCAGTCACTAATTTCTCCAAAACTCTTAAGTTGCAGATCTGCCATTTTGAGGTCGGCAACTGAATTGGCTCCGAATGTGAGCCTTTCATCAGTGAGAAGGACACTTCGCGCCATTAGTCCAGTTTTGTTCATTATCGGAATTAGATTTAGAAAATTCACTTCGGTTTCAGATTCCGTCGCAAGTCTCGTGAGCTCATCGCCGACAACACTATTCCTAACGAGAAAGACCCCGCAGTCGCTTTTGCCATGTTTGATGTTTGGCGCACCAGTTCTTGTTTCATAGAATCGAGTAATTCGTTCTTGGGAATCGACATCAAAGTACACGTAAGGATCATTACGTTCGACCATGGGAACAATTATGTCCCAATCTTGAGTATTCATACATTGGGATAGGAGCTCAGCCCCAAAAAAATGGGCTCCAATGTGATCAGCCCAGACAATTACAGACATTTCATTGGAAGCGCCTCTAATCCCGTTTTGTATCGCTTCTGCGGTTCCCCGCGGTTTTTCTTGCACCGCATATTTCACATCGATTCCATGAAGGGAAGGTAAAACTTCCTCAAACGTTTCAAGCGCTGTCGGAGAAACCACAATAATAATCTCGCTTGAAAATGGAGCCAGTCCAGCCGTTGAGTACTCAATCAAAAACTGATCTTTGAATCGGACCAGCGCTTTAGGAACATCTGTTTCCATTCTCGTGCCTCGTCCAGCTGCTGGGACGATGAGTGTAAAGGCCATTGCAAGAATCTAGTCTCAATACCTTTCGGACTGAGAGGTAGGTCACACCAGGCCTAAAAATGTAGGCAGTTCAGATAGTGACTCTAATTTGACTACATCTTTCGGAATTTGAGAATGGAAATCGTCGCTGTTCGAGATGTACACAACATCACATCCAGCAGCTATTCCAGATTGCACACCGCTAATCGAATCTTCTACTACTAAACATGACGATGGTGTTAGCGAAAGCAATTCAGTTGCGAGCACATAGATCTCAGGATCAGGTTTGGACAGGTTGACCATTCCCGAATGCACGATCTGGTCAAACAGATACTTCGGTAGGACCGTGTTGATGATATTAGATACAGACTGACCACTAGCAGAAGTGCACAACGCCATTTTTTTTTGGCCATATATCTTGTGAAGGATATCTATGGCATTTTCAATCAAAATTTGATCACCTACTGCCTCCATCAATTGAAGACTCCGCATTGATTTCCCTTTAGCTAAATCGGCTATCTCGTGAATAGACAATTGATTGCCAAGCAGCGACGTCAGGGTTTCCTGTGTGCTTCGGCCAGCAACTTCGAGTTCAGACACAGAAATTCCATACTTCGAAAGAACGTCGTTGTAGGCCCGAACATGAAATGACATGGAATCAATTAAGACGCCATCCATGTCAAAGAGAACAGCGCCATAATTGTTCCCGTAATTATCGCTCATTGATTCGCACAACCACAGTTCTTTGCCCTAGCCAATATCTCATTGGGAGGTTTACTGCAAAGTTTTTTACTCTTCCACCAGTTGCTCGCCTCACCAGATACTTGGTACTTAAGGTCTGAGAATAAGACTTGACCAAGATAATCTCTCCACCAAATTGCTCTAGAAATCTTCTGATGGTTTTGTTGGTGAAATAGTACAAATGAACATGAAGATAAAAAGGCCATCGATATCTAAGTACGCGCGCTGTAAATGTGTCAATCATGGGGAGGTTTAGAATAAGGAAGCCCCCAGGTTTAATGACCCACATCACGTTTGTTAGTAGATCTCTCGGAGAATCAACATGCTCGAGCACGTCCCAGAGAGTGACAATATCAATCGATGACTCACCAAACTGGTTTCGGTCAAAGGCACTACTTCGTATGTCAAGTTTAAACTTCTCTCTACCAATCTCAGACAAATGACGAGATGGTTCAAAAGCAACAACATCAAAACCCAGAGACGCAGCGACTGCTGGAAATTCACCACCTGCACAACCGATATCCACTAAACGTGGTGTCATATTCGAAGAAATCTCTGAATTACTATTCAAAACTTTCTGCATCGCTCTTTTGAACGACCTAATCCTTAATGAGGAATTCTCAGAATGCGTCTCATCTATTGCTGTTTCATAGGCAATCAGCAGGTCGTCTTGTCTGTTTGATGGCAACACTTGCACCAAATCACATTCGGCACATTTTGAAAGTTTACTTATCAGAGGGGTATTTGAAGACGACGAAACTACAACAGACTCATGTTTGATACGCCTCTGCTGCCTTAATGTCTTAAATTCATTGCAACCACATAAGTCACAATTATCCGATACTTGCTCTAACACTTTTCATTCCACCTTTTCAACAAACTGTCCAACTTGTATTCTGCGCTCTTCTCGAATTGCACCAGAGAAACCCAATTCAATTTTTAAGATTTCTAGATTCAAGAGATTAGAACTCAGCCGGCCGGGATTTAGTAGGCTGACACTGCCAGGTTGAGACAATTCCCCGGTTAACTCTGTTAAGCGACCGACGCCAGGTTCGATTCTATGGGTTGTGACACCGTGTAAATCTCTCAAAGATACATAGCCGCCCAAACCACTTAGGTCAGTTACTCCGATTCGATAACTTATAGAACCGCCGAGTTCAGTGTCGAATACGCTCTGGTTGGTCGACACAGAAAACACCTGGGATAGTTGTTTTACTCGATTCTCAATTACTCGGTTGTTCTCATCAAACCATTGCACTGAGAGAGGAACCGCGCCAATCATTCTCTCCTGGACATCCCAATTCTTGTTGATATAGGGGGACATGCGAAATGCATTAATCACGTTGTAATCAGCGTTGTTTTCGAGTGGAGATCCGAGCGCCAGGATGTTACCTGCATCCCAATCCGAACGAAAACTGTGAACGGACTGAATTCCATTTACCGCCGGAACAGTGGCCATTGCGAACAATGCAACTAATGCCGCAATCGAAATAACGGTCCTTGGGCCTTTCAGTACTTTTGCATGTGCCACAGCTGTAATCCATATTCCGAAAAACAAGAAAGCAAAAATTGACAGAACTATCGGCGTAGTGCGGTGCCACCATGCTTCATAAGTTACGTATTCTTGAAAAGCATAAATCATTGGCAGCACTGTGACGCTCGCCAGCATAGACGTGGTTATGGTTTTAAGATTTTTTAGATTCAGAGAAATGGATTTGTGCGCAACCAATACCATGAGGCTCCCAATCAGGAAAGCAATCAACGAATGAACGCCAAAGACGGTATTCCATAATTCTATTTTATAGAGCCTTGATTCATGATTGAGCACGACGTCTTTGATGAAATTCTGAACTATGTTAAAGATCGGTGTTTCAGAAGCTGATGTTCTTCCCCTTGAACCCTTCAAGCCATTAGTCATGAAGTACGTGGAAACTAAAATGGTCGTGATTATCGTCGGGTAGAAATAGGTCATTTTTCTTCTGATGAGACTGAATAACAGTCTTGCAAATACAAACAGAAGTAGATACAGGACGTACCACAACGAAACAAATCCACAAAATAATGTCACTATCAGGATGATTGAAAAGTAGTCACGTTTATTGTTATTCGCACTGGCTTCACTCTTAAGTAAGAAGGTAATCATTGCTACCAATACCACAGCGTGCACAAGGTACAAGCCAAAGCGAATGCCTAAGAAGGTATAAAGCCCAAAGTTCACTCTAGGCGTATTAAAATTTGCAGCCGGCACGGCTAAAAGTAATCCAATTACAAGAAAGCAATAGACAAAACTCTTGTGTTTACGATTGGTTGTTATGTAAGTGGAAATCAAATAGCTCCCAATTAAGACAGCGCTGGCAAATAGCAAAGCTTGAAACATGGTTGACAGTGGCCCAAAATAATTTGTGAGAGCACTTGATCCCATCTGAAATGTCAAGGCGTTTAGCCATGCATCCCACCCAAGGCGAACTATGGCGTTTGCCCCCTGAATATAATTAAGCGAGAAATCACTAGCAGGCTGGAACAGCGGTGTTTGAGGTTGGTCGACATAGTACCCCCTCAGGATGGGGGCTAACAGATACTCATCTGCTGTGGGTCTACTAGAGAGAATTAGAAATACATACGACGTAATAGTCACAATGACTGGCAATCGAAGAAATACCGTTGTTAATTTTGTGAATGGCTCCACAATTCAATTCCTTTTGCTTAGGTGGTGAAGATTATGGCATTACTCTGAGGAATCATGAACTTGGCACCGTCTTACATCTGCAAGAAGACTCTAAAGGGGCATGTTCTTCCACTTTTATTTCTCATAATCTCGTCCACAGTATTGTTACGCCACTCTCTTATCAATCCAATGAGCTCTATAGGTATGTCTGGTGGCGATACCGAAGGAACAATGTGGTGGATTTGGACCAACTGTAAGGGGTACAACTCTGGTTCAATCTTGACCAATATCTCTTCACCACTTGGATTTGATGTATCTCACCTTCCGGTTTATAACTTTGTTGATCAATGTCGAATTTGGGTAACACGCTTATTCGGGTGTTCCCCTGCATCAACCATCGCGGTGACGGCACTTCTGCCACTTATTTCGCTGATTACTGGTTCGCTGGCAGCGTATGCATTGGGGTTTCAACTATTTCTCTCGAGAAGAGCAGGTCTTTTTGTCGCCGTATCTGCCTGTTTTTCTAGCCAGGTTCTTTTAGCCACAAGAACTTCACTAGCTAACAACGTATTAACACCTGGTTTAGTGGCATTGGTTTTTGTAGTCATTTACCTTCGCAAAGGTTCAAAAACTTCTCTTTTAGTTTTACTGTTCGCAACAACTATTCAAGTCTTATGCAATGTGTACAACGGAGCTCTTTTTGGTTTCCTAGCCTTGGTTTTTGTCTTGTTTTTGCCGAGTTCTATCGTCATGAAATTCAGACAACGCTTATGGTCTTGTGTAGCAATAATGGGGGCAGCAATTCTTGGGCTTGGACCTTTACTGAAATCGCAGTTTTTCCTCATAACGAATTCAGTTGAGAGCAATATTTATAGGCCGATTGATCAATTTGGCGAAACAGTTGATCCCCTAGTCCTTGTCTCTCGAAATTATGATTGGTTTGACTCTCTAGCGCCCTCGTCGTGGCCGCGACCCGAAGCTGGATGGATCTCTATAGTCCAACTATTGGTGGTTGTCGCTTTCTTCTTTCTGCTTCTGACGAGGCGGCTTGTTAAATCTAAAGAATTCCAAATTTCAGTTGTCTGTCTTGCAACTTCGATATTCTTAGTCGTCCTCGTCTTCAAGATTCCCGGGACTGCACTAATTCATAATTTCTATTTCAACTACTTTGGTCCTCTACGCGGGGTAAGTAATTTTGCCAAGGGAATTCCGCTCTTATTAGGAATTTGTGGACCCGCGGTATCGCGCATTCTCCAAGAAAGTGGATCTTTACCAAGACTAAGTCTTCATAAATCCGGTCAATCAATCAAGACCTCTGTATTCATTGCATTCATCGCTGTACTTATGCTCGACAACATTCCCCGCAGTCAAGACTTCTCAACTCGTACCTCGCTTCAGCCGATTGGCAACTTTTGGAAACAGGTTCCGAGGACTACTACCGGTTCTACGGCACATTTTCCGGATTTTACGTACGGAAAAGAATGGGGTTTCCCACTTCGATTCATACAACTGTCCCAAATATTCATGGATAGCCATTTAGCCAATGGACGCGATTATCAAAAACGCGCGAGCATTTGCAGTGCACTTCCTACGCCCATCGATCTAAAGTCTCTTAAGACACTTCAAAATCGTGGAATTACCCAGATAATTCTGCACCGCAATTTAATGATTCAAAATGACTTCAATGCTGCATACCAATTCCTTGCAGAAATAGGATTCAAACATGCAAGTTACAAATCTCCGGTTTCAAGTCAAGTCTCTGAGTTCACTCGATCGCTTGATGTAATCGTATTTGTGCTGCCGACTCGGGTGATAACACCCAACAGTTGCTAAGCATTCAAATCAGATAATTGAACTAATAGTTTTCTACCATCTCCAGGGACTGAACAACTCTTTCCTTCGGCATGAATCTCAATAACGCGAGTATTCTTGTCGATTAGTTTTACTTCAACATCAAAACTCATCAAATTAGAATCAAGTTCAAATTCCTGAATGAGGTCTCCAGCAATAACTTTTATGTAAGCGGATGACGTGCACGGAGACAATGAAAGCCTAAATCCCACGAGAAGTGGGGCGTTATCGACCTTCCATTGTTCTCCCATTGAATAAAAGGAAATTTGTGTTTTGTTATCACCTATCCACCATCTCTTATCACCATTTGGTGTTATTTCTGGCGGATAAACCAAATCCCCGGAGACCTGAGTATCCACCGAGATGTGGGGACCGAGACCGCAGGTTCGGCAATAAGAATCGTTCGGCTGAGCAACAACCCTGTAAGCACTCATCTCATAATCAGCTCCTTCGCCAAAGCCGTTAAGTCTGAGCTTGCCTACTAAAAAGAATCGAGGGGCCGACAATTTGTAGTCGACAAAACGGTCGAGTTCAGTATCAATCGAAAACACATGAGTGACTTCAAGGGAGTTCAAGAATGATGCAAGCGCTGCAGCCCCATGGCTGGCATGAAGGATGACCTGCTGATTCATAATCGGTGTTACAAGATCATTTACGAGCGGCGTGCGAAAACTTGCTTGTTCAATCCAATCTCGCCCTCTTCGTTCAAAAGGTAGTGCAAGAATTTTTGCATCCGGAACCATGTCTAAAGCTGATCGAATACCTGACCAGTCATCATAACTTTTCGTTACGTTTGGAACTTTCATGTTGGGGTAAGAGAGCGGCAACATTATGACAAGCAGTGAAATTACGAAGTACGCAATAGTGGGTAATCTAAATCTGGAAGATACTTCTTCTAAAGTTTTAGCTACCACAACTATTACTAGTGGTATCGCTATCAACGCGACGCGATCGAAAAACCGCACACCCGGCAAAGCATGGCGTAGCCAAACAGCGGGCATCACCTCAATGTTCGTCAATGGCACGGATATCTTTGAGGCAACAGAGATGAAAACGAGTGCCACGATTGTTAAAACGGCAAGATTTCGTTGTTTAATCCAGGGTAGAAGAACCAAGGACAGTGCAAAGAGAGCAAGAACCAACCAGCCGACGCCTGTGGAAGCACTTTGGGTCCAACTAGTCCAATTCAAAACTGAATTACCCACATCATCACGACTGGCAACTACAACGCTCCGACCCATTGAGCCTTGACCAAGAATTGAAGCAGCGAATCTCAACCCTGATGATAAGGATGCGTATGCGCCCAACACCAATACTGGAATGAAGGCGGACCGCATGGAATGAGCCCTGATTGCATTGCTGCTTGTCTGGATGAAAACAACAATTGTGCATCCGAACACCGCGAGAAGTAGCCAGTACGGATCAAAGAAAGACGTTGCTAACAGACTCAGTATCAGTAAAACAATGTTTTTCTTACTTGGGGTTTGCGAGAACTTAAGTGCTGCTATCAAGCAAAGTAATGGAAGCCCAACGTTTACATAGCTTGTGAAGTTCGCTGCCATAAACCGCAGGAAAGGAACCATTTGTACCGCGACAGCGCAGGAAACTGCAATCGATCTCCTGCAACCGACGTTTCTCGCAATGGCAAAAGTTGCAACGCCAGTCGCTATCCAACCGACTAAGACCAAAAGATTTGCGGCCAACATGGGTTGAACAACGTGTGAGATTATCCAAAGGAACACTATTTGAATCATTTGACTCATGGATTGAAAACGCCAAATACCAGCGCCAGAAGGACTAGATATAAAACTTGTGTGTGCCCACGGAGTGCTCATGTCAGACAAGAGATACGCCATTCGCGCAGCACCATCTAGGTCTGTAATGGTGCTTCCATTAGGCACTACACCCGGATTAGCGAGATGCGCATTCTGATTAAAGAACAAGACCTCCCACATCATCGTGACTGGTACGACGCACAAAGCAATGCCCGTTGATATAAAAGCTAATCTCGGGCTCTTTAGAACTCGGCTCGGCTCCCATGTCTGCACTAAAAGAACGCTATCTGAGCGATTTGTATGCCTCGTACCCTTTTCAATAGGTTTCTATCGAAACGGACAATTTATAGATAATCGTCGTTCACCTGCTCGTCACTAAGATGAAGTCATGAAGGGTCTGATACTTTCCGGTGGATCTGGCACCCGCATGAGACCTCTCACCCACTCAGTTGCAAAACAGCTTCTACCAATAGCCAATGTGCCCATAATCCATCGGGCCATAAGGCAGATGTCTGAAATTGGCATTCACGAAGTTGCAATAGTCGTCGGTGGAACCGCCGAGCAAGTGAAAGCATCGATTGGAGATGGTTCGCAGTTTGGTGTCAATGTGTGTTACATCCCCCAAGACCAACCACTTGGTCTGGCACATTGCGTGAAGATCGCGCGGGATTTCCTAAGAGATGATGATTTCGTCATGTTTCTCGGAGACAACATGTTTGAAGACGGGCTCCAAAAAATAGTGAGTCAATTTGAAACCAATAGGGCCGGCTTGAACGCAGCTGCTCATGTGGCCGTGAAACAAGTACCAAATCCCTCTTCGTTTGGAGTTGCAGTCGTTGACAACAATTTTCAACTTCTTTCCGTCGAAGAAAAGCCAATATCAGCCAGGTCTAACCTTGCACTTGTAGGCACATACTGTTTTACATCTGCGATACACAAAGCAATAGATTCAATTAGCCCCTCACCACGTGGGGAACTCGAAATCACAGATGCAATTGAACAATTACTGAAAGACGGATTGCGTGTGGGGGTAAGTGAAGTACCCGGTTGGTGGTTTGATACTGGAAACCCTGCATCTTTTCTGGAATGCAATGCGAAAGTTTTGGAAGCTAGTGTCGCATATTCATATAACTCCACTCCCGACGTTTTGATCATAGAACCGTGCGCTATTGACCCGTCCGCCACACTGTCAAACTGCACCATAGGACCAAACGTGAGCATCGGTGCGGCTGTTTCGGTTAACGGCGCAACTATCAGCAACTCAGTACTACTTGAACAATCTTCTATTTCTGGCCATGGCGCCATCACTGATTCGATAGTGGGCAAGAGAAGTTTAATTAAAACATTCCCTAACACCGTCTCTCGAGTCATTCTCGGCGACGATTGTGATGTAGAGGTGGGTTCATAATGAAAGTGTTCGTCACTGGAGCAGCCGGATTTATCGGGTCGAATTACGTCAGATATCTAATGAGTAACTCAGACCATGAGGTCACGATCTATGACCTTCTGACTTATGCAGGTAACGAATCAACCATTCAGGATTTGATGGAGAGCGGTCGCGTTACTTTCATTAAAGGCGATATCTGTGATCCCATCGCAATGCAACAAGCAATGGCCGGTCATCAGCATGTAGTTCACTTTGCAGCCGAAAGTCACGTCGATAGGTCTATTGCAGATTCAGCTGCTTTTTTTCACACTAACTGTTTCGGTACAAACGTAGTGATGGATACCGCCCGTAAATGCGACGTGGAGAAAGTAGTTCATATTGGCACCGACGAGGTTTACGGCTCTGTTGAGATTGGCTCTTCACTCGAAACTGACCCCCTCGATCCACGGTCTCCTTACTCTGCATCTAAAGCTGGAAGCGACCTTATTGCGTCTGCGTATTTCCACACATATGGTTTGCCGGTGATAATCACTCGCTGCACAAACAATTTTGGCTCATATCAGTACCCGGAAAAAGCGATTCCTTTGTTCACGACGAACCTCTTACAAGGTGGCAAAGTTCCTTTATATGGAGATGGACTCCATCAACGAGACTGGCTATATGTCGACGATCATTGCTCGGGCATCAGCACCGTGCTCGAACATGGAGCGTTCGGAGACATCTACAACATCGGAGCGGGCAACGAAACTGCAAATATTGATTTGGTAACTTCACTTCTGAAAATCCTGAACCTGGATAACTCAAGTATTGAATATGTGGCGGACAGGCCTGGACACGATCGTCGTTACTCAGTAGATACTTCCAAAATTCGGGCACTTGGATGGTCCAAAGTTCATTCGATCGATTCTGCACTTGAGAAGACTGTCAATTGGTACAGAGACAATGAATGGTGGTGGGGTCCACTTCGACAGCGAAATCGGACTTCATGAAACCAGAGTTAACTATTGTTCTCCCCGCATATCGCGAAGAGGCAACTATCGAGGTTTGCCTGCATCGTCTTGTCAAGTTGCTAGACGACAAGGGCATCTCTTTTGAAGCACGGGTAGTTGTTGATGGCCCAGGAGACCAAACCGCGAGCATGGTCAGAGCATTCCCAGACAGCAGAGTCTCGGTAATTGAATTGGAACGTAATACCGGAAAAGGGTTTGCGGTGCGTAGAGGTTTCGAAGATTGCACAACTGAATTCATTGGTTTTATAGACGCTGACCTTGACTTACACCCGGAAGGTTTGGCAATAGCACTAGATCTCTTGAAATCGTCTGGCCCGCAAGTGGGTGGCGCTATCGGCTCAAAAGTGCACCCAAAATCAAATGTTGAATACCCTCTTAGCAGGCGAGTCATAAGTTCTTTCTACAAAAAATTTGTAAAAATCGGATTTTCACTCGACTTGAATGACACGCAGACAGGTCTAAAAGTTTTTAGGTCAGAAGCCATCGATAAAGTTCTACCAACTTTGAAGTGCAATGGTTTTGAATTTGACCTCGAGTTGCTTTGTAAACTAGCGCGTAATGGGTTCCTGTTTATAGAAATTCCTGTGGATTTAGATTACAAATTCAAGAGCACAGTAAATATACGCACTGGAATAAAGGCGCTTGTATCAACCTTCTGGTTAGCAATCTACTTGCGAAGGAATTAACCCTCGCCGTATCGGCTTAAAGATTTCTTATTGAAAATCGATCTTGTCTTCAAACGAATACTTTCAAAAAGAACAAAGTACGTCAAAAAGAAGTGGTTTATATATCCCCATCTTCTTCGTGTAACTACAAGCCTAAGACTGTCCCATAATGGACCAACTATAAATACACAGTAAAAGACATAGCTAACGAGTTGACGTTTGGGAGAATACAGTTCTGAATGCTTTCTACCGTTGAACCCGCTTGCAGCAATATTGGTTGAATTGATTGCATTATTGATGCGCCATGAAATTTTCCTTCGCACAGTTTTCCAGCTGTCGACTGAATCATGAGAAATTGCATCACCGCGAACAACCCCAATTAAATCAACTGCACCATCACGGCCCAATAGATAATACAAATGGGGAACAGAATTCTCTTCGGCCACTATTTCTGGAAAAACTTTTTTGTAGTAATCGACATCGACTACACCAGACCCAGCCGCCATTTCGCACAAAATTGGGTGCGTTTCGCTTGCTGCACGAAAGAGCACCGAATCCTCGTGCGTTACTTCAGTCTTGAGCCGGCGACTTAACGCTGCGATGCGAAACTGATCATTATTTGGACACCTATATGACTGCATTGACACCGGATCACCAAACTCAGATGCATACATGTTGCTAGTGGAATCCTCGGCTGTAAAGCGATATCCAGCTGAGATCATGGCGCGTAAATTTGTATATCGATTAAAAAGTTCAAATCTCGTTCTCAGTGCCGAATCAGATGTAAAAAGCTCATCATGATCAAGGAAACATACAAGACGACTCTTAGCAGACATGAGGCCGATGTGTTTCGCAGCAATCGCGTGTCCCGCTGGATTATGAATGACCGAGAAACCTAGAGCTGAAGCCAAGTCTCGCGTGTCATCAGTTGAACCACCGTCGACAGCAAGTATCTCCATAGAACCACATGCGTCTGGGGCCTCTTGGCGTTTTAGTGATTCACTCAAACTGGTCAGAAATCGGCTGGAGTTATACGTAGCGATTACAACAGTTATCCAAGGGCGAATTTCGGAATCATCCATGATTTAGAGCAACTTCATTTCAGTTAACGACTGGATGATTACTTCGGTAGGAGAGTTATCATCACTTAAACGTCTCGTCTGTTCGTTGGGTAGAGATTGAAGCAAATTCATTGAGACAAACTCCTTGATAGCGCCTGCCTCCCACATACTTAGTCGCGCTGTTTGACCAATCCCGTCAAATCTTTCAGTTGCTTTACGGTGAACCAGACATGGAATTTTTAGAAATCCACACTCTTCTTGCAACCCACCACTGTCGGTCACCACGCGCTCTGCACCAATGACAAATTCTAGAAAATCTGGATACGCCATTTTTTCGTGAAGTTCAATATTGGAAGCTTGCAATTGCCCCAGCAGATTGAGATGTTCCAACGTGCTTCGCGTAAGTGCGTCAATTACCATTACTAACCGATTGTTGCTGGAGCACTCGATTAGTTCTTTGATCGTAGTTATCAACACTGGTTCGTTACTGAGGAGTTCAGCTCGATGCAGGGATACCAACGTAAAGGGTTCGCCATCATCTTTGCGATTAACCACATCTTGCATCAGTCGCATGGAATCTCGAGCTGTATTTCCTCCAGTGTTTACAACCACTCCCTTTCGACCTGACAAATTCTTGACAGCGATTTCATCTGGCGAATAGTGATACTGCGCCAACCGAGCCGTAACTATGCGGTCTATTTCTTCTGGAAATGGATTTCTCCAGTCATTGCTTCTCAGACCGGCCTCAACATGTACGACTTGACATCTAGTGATTCGCGCGGCCAAAGCTCCGACTACACAGGTCATCGTGTCCCCGTGAACGAATACAAGAAGGTTCTTTTTGTTCTTTCTCGCTGCCTTCTTCAATTTCAAGAGACGACCGACGGACTGGATCATTACTGAAACAATCCAAGGGATAACGCCGACTTTTGATGTCAAATTACCTTTTTGCGGTGATCGTAGATTGATTACAGATTTAAGGTTTAATCTCTGCTCAAGTTCTCTCAGCTCTATTGGCTGTTGATTAGTGGTCAGCAAAGATACGGCCGTCAGCTTTTCTAGCTCAGTTATAACGGGCCACAGCTTGATGAGTTCAGCGCTGGTGCCAAAGAATACGGCGGCTTCAACTTTACGAGTCTTCATGTTTTATTTTCATGATTAGATGCAATGACATCGCCACCAGAGACACACATAGAATTACGGAGAGGCCAACGAGCACATTTACAAATGTATAAGCATCACTATGTACATTCAGAAGAATGAGTGCCGATCCAAGTGTGAGAGCCATATACATGAGGCTTTGGCGAATGGTTCCCAAAGCAAGTACAAATTGGGAAACAACAATTGCTATTCCCAGGGGGATATAGGCCATTGACAAAGGTTTGATGACATCTATGGCCACGAAATGCGCTGGACCCGCAAGCCAGTTAACCAATGGCCTTGACAAAATGGAAAGTACAACGGCCATTATTGTCTGAATTGAACCACTCAGCAATATCGCTTTTGCCAACAATTGCTTCTCCTTTTTTCTATCCGTACGAAATTCGATAGCTCTTGGATAAACGACGGCGGCAATTAAGCCAGGCACCAACAAGACGGAGTTCACCAACATGGCTGCAATCGCAATCTCACCATTTTCTGTCTCACCCAGTGCTGCACGGCTCAGCAGTACATCTAAATTCGCTGCAAACCACATTGAAGTAACCAGCACTGTTGAATGAATCAATCTTGTATCGATGAACCTCAAGCTCGCTTTGACAGGAACGTTTGTCAGTTTTAACAAGAAGGTGGCGCAACCCACCGTGACAACGAGGCGAGCAATAAGCAGGCTCTCCACATCTGTCCAGAGAACAAGCACCACCGCCGACAACAAAAGTGTTGCTCCCGCAATCATTGAAGTCGCGCCGTGCAATAGCGACTGGATTTCTAGTCCTTGAATCTCTCCATTGGCTCTTGCGATCATCACAGCTGCAGGTACCCAAAGTGCTAACAATGCAGCCGTACTAAAGCTGACCCCAATCATGAGGAAAGCAATAAGACCTAGAAGAACCGAAAATGCTCCGAGAAGTAAGAATTCAACTGGTTGGGAGAAGAAGTAGCTATTGTCCAACGTTGTCTTTTTCACTCGTTGGACAGTTGCCGCCTGGACCGATGAGGCTGCAACTCCAACTATGCCGACAAGTGCTATGGCTGAAGCAAACTCACCGTATTGCTCTGTCTTCAGCAATCGAACCGCAACTACATGAATCAGGAACATGAAGAGTGCCGAGAATCCGGTAGAACCCATAAGAACAACAGTCCAAATCAAGCCACCTTTGTAGCGCTGTTCAAACGCATGACCTCTTTCTATAAGGTTCATGTCTCTCCGCAATTCAGCAGATTTGTCAGCGTTTTCACAGTTCTAGGGTAGTGCGATAGTTCTAATCTTGCAGAGTATGGTTTGTTCCCGTGAACCTTGCTGCTGAACTCGCTCGAAGCCGAATCGTTCTTGCGGCCAACATCGTCGACGGATATCCATCCGAATTCGAATATACGCGTGATTTTCTCTTAGATAATGGTGTTGGGCAACTGACGACAATCTCGCACCCACTTCAAAAAAGATCAGTAGCTGTCAGTAGATACGTGCGTTATGCCAATGGAGAGATAGTGAGCGACCGTTCGGTACCCCGCCCTAACTACCCTCCCCTAACACACGCCATTGATCTATCAACTGGCCTTCTTCCACTTAGATCTGATATTTGGATTGGCTTTAACCCAATTATGACTGCCATGGGCGCGATCGTTCCACGCAGCAAAATTCTTGCTAATTGGGCTATTGATTTTGTTCCGTCCAGAGGAGCGAATGGATTTATAGAGAAGTTTTATAGAGGTATCGAAAGTTTCATGATGAATCACATCGATGCACAGATTGAAAACACAAGTGCAGCTATGACAGCAAGAAGAGAAATGACCGGCAGAACTCCTATTTCTCAGATCATTGCGCCCATCGGCGTTTGGAAAGACAGTTTCTCTGAACCGCAACTCGTTAGGCATGCAGAAAGACGTGTGGTCTATTTTGGTTCTATGGATGCACGTAACGGCGTGCCGTTTCTTTCGGAGATATTCCCGATAATGCTTTCACGCGATCCCCACCTTCAAATCGACGTCATAGGTGAAGGTGAATCATCTCCCTTGATGGCAAATCTTGCTGAACATTTTCCAACGCAATTCACATACCATGGCTACATGAAAGAGCAGGGGCAAATTGATCAAATTTTGAGACGTTCCGTGGTTGCAATTGCCCCTTACGACGAATCTCCCGGTTCTTTTACTCAATTTGCGGACCCTCAAAAGCTCAAGTACTACGCGAGCAACGGATTACCTATTGCACTAACAAATGTTGCCCCGGCCGCGGAAGAAATGAGCAACTGTGGCGCCGCTATTCTTCTCTCACGTGCTGATGGAAACAACAAATGGGTTGATGCTGTTTTTCACTGGCTCGACAATTCCGATGATTGGTTTACAGCTGCAAAAAGCAGCTACAACTATGCACTCAACTTTGAACGAAAATACGTCTACGTAAATACGTTCTCGGCCTTGTTAGATCTTGTAGCAAAGAAAACCAAATGAAACTCAATAAAAGATTTCGTGCAGTCTTTACTGTGGTGGTCAGTTTCTTAATTTCAGTCATTTTTCTGTGGCCGTTGCGTTTAATCATGCCAATCGCTGATGACCTTCATCTGATTACTCAAGGTTCAGGGATTATGCGGCGATACGGATTCGTGCATGTTCTCAACTTATGGACAGACTTTTCACTATCCTCCGCACACCTCACCCCAATTGGTGGTGTCTGGTCCACGATATATGTCTGGATAACAAATCAATTAGCTCTCCGCACTCCCCTCACACTGGCAAGTGCTTGGGGGGTCATGCGAGTTCTGGCTATCGCAATTGCAATACAGGGCGCTCTACATTTTGGTCGAACAATTACGCGTTGGCTAAAACTTTCGGACTCCTTTAATTTTATTTTTCTACTCGTCTTACTAGCGACAATCCAAGTCCACGGCTATTGGTCAAATGATCCCGTTATATCTTTTCCCATCGCGTCGTGGGCTTTCTGCACTATTGGGTTCTACTTCTTGTCATTCCTGCTCCGCGCCACAAATTCAGATATTTGGACTAAAAAGAGTTCTGCCTACATCGCTACTGCTCTTGCTTTTCTGGGTGTTTTGACTTACGAACTTTTCATCGCCTTCTTGGTCGCAGGATTCTTGCTCATTTGCTGGAGAAGCGTTTTTCAGCGTGGTTGGAGAAATAAAGACTTCTATCTTTTATTGGTGGCAACGGTTCTGCCAATCTTGTTTTTGCTCTTCGGACAAGTTGCCCGACTGTCATCTGGAAGCAGCTACGAAGGAACAGAGATTTCAGTACAGAGTACGTCCATTCTCAAGATGTTCTTCGTAGCAGTCATCAGTACTTTGCCACTAACAAACCTACATTTGACTCATCTTCTTGTACCACACGGAAAAATCGTTGCAACGCAGTTTTGGACTTCTTTCGTTGTACTTATAGTGCTGGCCGTTTGGTCAATCAGAAGTAAGAAACTTAACAACTCTCGGACGTCGCGAATTGACATAACTTCAGTTTTTGTTGCGCTGATTGCACTGTCCGTCGTAGCAACTGCAGTCATCATCATCACCCCAAAATATCAATCTGAATTGAACGGCATTCTTGGGAAGGTCTACCTCAACTACGCACCAGCGTGGATTGCTGCATCTTTGATTATTTCACTATTCCTATCTTTGGCACTCAATCTAAATAGACGTCTTTTTGCAATTGTGGGAATTCTCCTGATTCCAATTGCGGGAGGATGGCAGGTGACCGCCAACCTACGACAGGTTGTTGCGCTCACAGGGAACTCATCATGGTCCAAGCAGATGCTCACACTGCTAGAAGCACCCATTCCAGAAAATTTGCAACGTTGTAACGAATTTGATCGCCTGTTTAGTTTGCCACTTCCAGAGTATTACCAAAGCGCAATTTATGAAGGGCTCCAAGAGTCATACAGCGGGACTTACGGAGTCCCCTACTGCGACTACGAAAATCTTGGAACTCGATCCGCAGTTTCGGTTAGAAATGTGGCCGGAATTGGCCCCGTTGAATTTCTCGCTGGCGGCGAAGGCGTCTTTTGGTCAAACTCCGAAGAGGTAGCAGTTGATATTACGTATCGCGGAACGGAACGCTTTATTGGGTTATTGGAAGTGCGACTCGAGCCGACCCCGTGTCTCATCGAATACAAAGTGATTGTAAAGATCGGGGACCATCTGCCCCAAAGTTTGGTTCTGACCAATCAAGCAGTCACTGCTTCTCGTCTAGTCGCACTTAACCCAAATCAAGTCATCAAAGTCGGCATTCAACAAAGTGGTGAATTCTGCAAAATTCCAACCGATCCACGCAGTTTTATGCCGCTATTGATGATCCCACGTCTTGTTAATAACTAAAGCCTCTGACTGCGTCAATAACACGATCAACTTGTAGTTCACTCATACCCGCCCACAACGGAAGCCGCACCAAGCAATCCGCAGCTCTTTGTGTATTGGGCAGATCGCCTTGTGAACGCCCATACTTACGGCCCGCCTCGCTTGAGTGCAACGGCTGGTAATGGAAAGTTGCATTGACTCCCATTTCTTTCAGATGGGAGATGAAATTGGTTCGGGATTCCAATGACTTCATCATGAGGTAGTACATATGAAATGGCTGATCACATTGGCTAGGAATATTCATCTGCGTTGCACCGATACTTGCAGCGTGATCCGACAATTCAGTGTCGTATCGTTGCCAAACAATCTTGCGAAGTTTTTGAATCAAATCAAAGTTCTGCAATTGAATTTTCAGCAGTGCCGCAAGCGGATCGGCTAACAACAAACTTGATCCTTCACTCACCCATGTATATTTCGCAACTTGTCCACGAAAGAATTGTGATCTGTTTGTACCTTTTTCACGCCATACCTCTGCCATTTCCCAATACTTCAGATCATTAACTACTAGGCAGCCACCTTCACCACATTGGATATTCTTCGTCTCATGGAAACTCTGAGTTGCGAGTGCAGCAAACGTTCCTAAAGGTTGACCATGAGATTTAGCACCCAAGCCATGCGCATTGTCTTCTAAAAGCACTAGTCCATAGTCTTCACACAACGCCCTTATTTCAGCCAACTGTGGTGAGACTCCTGCATAGTTAATGCAAAATACTGCTTTGGTGTTTGAAGTAATCGCAGTACGAATTTCATCCACATCAATGTTGAGAGTCTCAGGCTCAATGTCCACGAAAACAGGTGCTGCACCTGCCAACACCACTGCGTTAGCAGTAGATGTGAACGTATACGACGGAACAATTACTTCATCTCCGGGTCCAGCGCCAATCAAACGAATGGCCAGTTCTAGGGCGTGTGTGCAACTTGGCGTTAGTAACACTGGTGAGTCATTAAAGAGTTTTGACAATAGAGAAGAAGCAGCAGCGGTTTCGGGACCATCTCCGGACAACTTTCCAGAAGACAGCGAAGTCATCATCGCCTCATGTGTTCCAGTCGGGATATACGGGAGATTAAAAGGGATGAGATCCATTATGACTTTCGATTCTCTACATGCATAGTGCGCACAGTCATCAATGGTACCAACCCGTATTTATCCCAGGCTTTTTGAACATTTCTGTTTTGGCTCTGTGTGGAAATAACTAGCTCCGCCGATCTTTCAGAAAGCATTTCATTCTCAATATGGGCAAGCAGATGCCGATAGAGGCCTCTCGACTGAAAGTGTGTACAAATGCCTGCAAGAAGTATCTCACCTACTTGTTCTTTGTTCTCAGTCATTGCAAAACCGGCGGGTTCCCCATCTACAAACATGAGGTAGCAACGTGACTCATTTTTCGTAATTTTGTTCTTCACCCACTCGTTGTAAGCATCCTCCATTCGGATGTTCTGAGTTCGCGGATTGTCATGCCAATGAGAGCGGTACCCAGAAAATGCTGAATTAATAACTTGCTCTGCAACTTCAAGAGAACTTTCATCTATTCGTTGGATTGCGACATTCGCAGGCAACCTATTAAGTACATCGTTACGAATCGAAATACCCCAATACACAGTCGGATCTGCATCGATGGTTTTGTTCCCAAATTTGGCCAGCAATTGGTCAACGCCCTCCAGATGCACCGGATACCGCACAATGGCCAGTTCGTAACTTTCAGATGAAAGTGCCTGGGCCAGTTCGCTTTCTTTTCCTTCAGACTGTGCACCACATTGTGCGTTCAGAATCCGAAAACCAAATCTTCTACTTTCAGCATCTCCTGACGAAACCAACACTTCGTTTGATTGGAGTTCTTGCCATCCCATGCTTAGAGATTACTCATATGTGAATATTGACTCTTCGAATGTAACCCCAAGTTATGTGTGCCATTTAGAGTACTTTGGTGCATGTAAGGCGGTTTGTATGACTGAGATTAGGAAAGACGCACGAATTTACGTTGCAGGCCACCGTGGACTTGTCGGTTCCGCCGTTGTTCGCCGCCTAACACAGGATGGTTACACCAACATTCTGACAGCGACCCGAGATGAAGTTGACCTCCGAAATCAACAACAAGTCGACACCTGGTTCTCTGAAAACAAGCCACAGTATGTCTTTTTGGTAGCAGGCACGGTCGGCGGCATCTGGGCCAACTCTCAACGGCCCGGTGAGTTTCTATACGACAACATGATGATTCACGCAACTGTGGTTCACTCCAGCTACGTACATAACGTCACAAAACTTGTGTACCTAGGCAGCTCATGCATTTATCCACGTCTTGCTGCTCAGCCAATGACTGAGTCTGAACTACTTACAGGACCTTTAGAACCAACAAATGAACCATATGCAATTGCGAAAATTGCTGGAATAAAACTATGCCAGGCATACGCAAAACAATACGGATGCAATTTCGTGTCTGGGATGCCAACCAATATGTATGGCCCCAACGATAATTTCGATCTTGAATCAAGCCACGTACTACCTGCGTTAATGCGAAAATTTCACGAGGCCAAGCTAAATGGAACCGGCTTTATTGATGTCTGGGGCACTGGCAGTGCGAAACGAGAATTTCTTCACGCAGACGATCTTGCAGATGCTTGTCTATTCATGTTGAGGGATTACCACGACCTAGAACACGTCAACATCGGAACTGGTATAGAAGTATCAATTAAGGAACTCGCGGAAACCCTCCGCGAGGTAATTTATCCGGAGGCAGAACTGCGATGGGATACGTCAAAGCCAGACGGAGCTCCTAGAAAACTCCTGGATGTAACCAAGATTGAGGCAGCCGGCTGGTCACACTCCATTTCCTTACGTGATGGAATTGAATCAACATATACATGGTTCATGGACCACTACGAGCACGTTAGGGGTCGTTAGTGCAATACAAGAAGTGGGAAATTCTTCTTGGTGCGATTCGCCGACCCGATCTGGTATTGCGATATTTACGCGGAAAGCAGCCGAGTGAATTTGATCTTGACGAAGTCTCCAAGTTCGTCCAAAGCTCTACGCCAGTTATTGTTGAAGCTGGAGCATTTGATGGTCGCGATACGGTCTCATTCTCTAGACGGTGGCCAGAAGGACACGTTTATGCCTTTGAGCCCCTTCCAACACTCGCGAGCAAGGTACGTGCGGCAACAGCGGGTTGTGGGAATGTCACTGTTATAGAGAGCGCTTTCGCCTCCACAGAACAATCAACTATCACTCTCTACAGTTTTGATCCTGCGCTATCGGAGCACGGTTCGTCATCAATGCTTCCACCCGGTGATCATCTTGAAGTTGCTCCAGAAATCAAGTTCGACAACGAAGTGACCGTCCCAGCAATAACCGTCGACAATTGGTATCAATCAGTTGATCAGCCGATAATTGATCTACTTTGGTTAGATCTTCAGGGAGCCGAGTTATTGGTTTTGCAAAGGGGCGAATCACTTATTGCCGCCACCAAGTGTTGCCACATCGAAGTCTCAAAGAAACCCTTGTATCAAGGAGGAGCAACTTTTGATGATGTGCGACAGTTCTTTACATCACGAGGATTCTCCTTGGTGAAAACCCGCATTCCGGTTCGGTCTGGCAACGCCATTTTTGTCCGAAGATAGATCGCAGAACAGTGCTTGATGTATCCCTCTTATTCATCGCATTACTACCGGTCGTTTTGGCGGTAGCTGTTGACGAAACATCTGACAGACAGAACTTCAATCACACAACTGCATTCGTAACAGGCTTTGCATTTCTTCTTGCTCTTCAGGTATTCCTTGCTGAGCACGAAGTTTTGGTTGGACGGTGGTTTGTATTTCTCTTCTGGATGCTGGCTCTGGTAACCACAGGGTTACGTTCAATCAGTCTTGTGAGAAGTATGACTCTGAGATTTGTTGCCAGATTTTTATTGGGCGTTGGTTTAGTTTTTTCTGGATTCACAGTGTGGCTCTGGCCCTATCTGCGTTTCGCCGCGGTTCGGCGAGGAGCACCATTCTCTAATGCCAACAATGACTTAGCCATTTATGTCATGAGTGGAGACAATTTTCTCAATGCTGGATTTAAGGAATTCGGCAGAGTTGTCGGTTACCAGGCTGGTGCTCTAGCGAATTTTGAAGTAGCTGGGTCTTCATCTCTCATTGCTACGGTCTCTCGGTTTACACAGCAATCAATTTGGAGGTCAACAAATCTTTCGATGCTCATACTGATTGCTCTAACAACAATTGGTATTTATGTTCTTTTACGCAGGTGGTCAATGCCTATCCTCATAGCCCTACCTGCGGCCGTCTGGACAATAAGTGCTTCTTATGCGCGATTACCGCAACAGAATTACTTCCTTAGTCAAATAATTAGCAGGTTCGCCTTAGTGCTTGCGCTAATAGGTATAGATCAAGTGATTCGAAAAGACAATAGAACACACCAAGTTGTAGGAAGTTTTGTGATTGCGATTGCAACTTGGCTCTCAATGGTGTCCTACCCTGCAGGTTCTATCTCATCTGCTGCAGTACTCATTGGGGCAATTGGCGCATATTTCTTATCTATGTGGTTTTCTAAGACCATTTCATTCGTCTCACTAAAGAAGCTTCTGATTATTGTTATCTCGTTTGCTCTTCCGCTCCCCCTTCTATTGGGTAGGTGGAGTTTGATAACGAGCAACGTGTCGCTCTACTCCAAAACGAATATCACCGGATGGCCGGCCTCGACTTCGTCTGTATCGGAATGGATTGGTGTCTCTGTGTTCGCGGATAGGTGGACTGCAGTCTTGATCACCTCTTTGATGTTGGTGATGTTTGTGCTCTCTCTGATTCGGCTCAGAACCACCCAGCAGCAAGAAGCATATTTAGGACTGTTTATTCTGCTTTCAATCGCCAGTGCTTATCTGTTGCTTGCAATCACATTGGGGCACGATGCATATCAAGTGTGGAAGTTCCTTGCAACAGTTCAACCTCTTGCCCTTTGCGGTCTTTTGGTGTTCGTTGTTAGTTCTCTTAAGAACCAAACCTTTATCAATGGAAAATACATAGTCCGCGGCATAGCAACGGGGCTTATCGCCCTTGTTGGAATCAATATCATCAGAAGTTCAGATACATATCGATCGAATATTCAGTTTCCATCAATGGAACTAGAAGTTGCTTCTAAAAACCAGATAACGCGCACACCGAACCTTCTCATTCGGATGAATCCCTACCTAGAAACCATGATCGCCCCAGTTATTTTGGATCTTCATGACGCGCTCTATGCTTCAGACACTTATCTCGGGCCAGCATCCCCCGACGATCCCCGTTGTGCAATTAGCCGCACGAAAGATGCTGCGTCGGTAGAAGTCGCTAAAGGTTTATACGTCGGCCCGGTCGAAGCGTGCGGCTAATCGACAAACTGATTGGTGCGCGAGGGGGGACTTGAACCCCCACGTCCTTTCGAACACTGGCACCTGAAGCCAGCGCGTCTGCCATTTCGCCACTCGCGCGAGTGAGAACATGACGCTATCTACCCTTTGCCACCAGCCCAACAGGCTGCGCAAGTAGCCTATGTATATGGCAAAAGGCACCGTAGAACGGTCTATCGAGAACATCTTTACT
>Ga0192647_100510_pt1 | contig 27290 bp, 33 predicted proteins | sample LauGreFa1BDMLBSN_2_FD_133046 | JGI IMG/M metagenome (GOLD analysis project Ga0192647, IMG submission 133046) | Freshwater lake microbial communities from Lake Michigan, USA - Fa13.BD.MLB.SN - reassembly | ecosystem: Environmental > Aquatic > Freshwater > Lake | place: Lake Michigan, USA... | reverse complement strand
CTATCTATACATACAACCATGTAAGTAATCAATTCAACTAACAGTATTTCATGAGCGAAATTAAAGAAAATTCAATTCAAATATTTCTTAATCAGTTAGCCAGTTCATCAGCTACGCCCGGTGGTGGTAGTGTTGCAGCATTGATGGGGGCTCAATCTGCTGCTTTGATCAGTATGGTTTGTAATTTAACGATTGGTAAAGCGAAATATACTGAAGTTGAATTAGAAATGAAGGCCTTATTGCATCAAACTGAAGATCTAAGGGAGAAACTAACGGCGTTAATCAAAGCAGATGTAGATGTGTTTACACATTTAATGAATGCGTATGGAATGACCAAACAAACGGATGACGAAATAAGGGTACGTTCAGAGGCAATACAAAATGTCTTAAAAGCAGCTACTGAAGTGCCATTAGAGTGTGCTCGATTATGTTCAGAGTTGATTCCTTTGAGCAGTCATGCCGCCAATAAAGGATATGTTGGCGTTATTAGTGATGCAGGTGCTGCAGTAATGGCAGCCTATTCAGGCCTAAAAAGTTCAGCGCTTAATGTCTACATTAATACCAGTAGTCTTAAAGATCAGGATTTCGCTCAAGCAAAACTAATTGAGCTGGAGGCGATTATGAAAGGTGCTGATATAGCGGCTGAAGAAATATATCAAACAGTTAAAAATAGGTTGTGATTAAATTCTCTATTTAGAGTAAAAAATAATTGACGATAGAAGTATGTATCGTCATAATAGTCAGCTCTTCAAGGGTGAGTTTAAAATTAAATAAATTCTTAAAAAGAGTATCGGGATGTAGCGCAGTTTGGTAGCGCGCCTGCTTTGGGAGCAGGATGTCGGGGGTTCGAATCCCTCCATCCCGACCAGTTTAGCGCTTGTAGCTCAACCGGATAGAGCACCGGCCTTCTAAGCCGGGGGTCGCAGGTTCGAGTCCTGCCAAGCGCACCATTATTAAAAAATCCAATGTTATGGTGAGCGTAGCTCAGTTGGTAGAGTCCCGGATTGTGATTCCGGTTGTCGCGGGTTCGAGCCCCGTCGTTCACCCCAGTAATATCAAGCAGTTAGGCTATTTTTACAGTAGTAGCTTTTTTACATGCAACCTATTTTGCAACTTTTGCGTTTCCTGCATACTCAGCTAGATGTTCAGGTGCTAAGTGTGCATACCTTTGTACCATCTCATAACTCGCCCAACCTCCCAATTCTTTGAGGATATTAAGCGGAGTTCCGTTTTGTACGTGCCAACTTGCCCATGTATGACGTAAATCGTGCCATCTAAATTTTTCAATGCCAGATCGCTTTAGTGCCTTCCGCCATGCGAGAGTTCCTGCTTTTCCAACAGGATTGCCTTCATAAGTAAAAACATGAGAGCGATGTTTTCCAATTTGTGCTTTTAGTATAGTTACTGCATCCTCGTTTAACGGGACGCCAATCGCTTTGGCGGCTTTGGCTTGATCTGGATGAATCCAGGCAACGCTTCTTTGCATGTCGATTTGTTGCCATTCTAGTTGTATCACATTGGATTCTCTTAACCCCGTTAACAAGGTAAACCTTGCCATTGCTTCTAGGTGTGGTGGAAGTTCTGATAACAATCTCGACGCTTCATTTTGGGTTAGCCAACGTATTCTAATGTTTGGCTCCTTAAATTTACGAATATGAGGTTTGCTGTCCAACCATTGCCATTCCTTTACTGCTTTATTTAAAATGGTATTAATTACAGTGGTGATGCGATTAACTCTGGTTTTGCTTACACCTTCTTTTAGTTTGGCGTGAATAATTAAATCAATTAATGCCTTGTCAATTTCATGCAAATACTTGTTATCCAGATATTTTGCAATCCAACGCAGCATATATTTATCGTCATCAATACTTTTTTTATCGGCTTCCTGTAGGTATCTGACGACTGCTTCTTGCCAAATGTAGGTTTGTTTTTCGCCTCCTTTGAGTTGATCCCAGGTTTTTGCTTTAGCTTTGTCGGCTATTTCTTGCGCCTTTGATTTGTCTGAGGTGCCAGTAGATCGGTATAGCGTTTTTCCACTAATTGTAAATTTGTAATACCAGATTTCGTTTCGTTTAAAGAGCATTTTGTTTCTCCATTTTGTAAAGCTATCCGTTTGCCTTGTTTAGTGTACTGCGAACGGATGTAGTTAGCCAAATCTTCATCAATAAAAACCCAGCTTTTTCCTGGTTTAGCGCCCGGGATTTCACCGGTTTTAGCTTTGCCCTGGAGAGTGACGGGGTGCATTTTTAAAAAATCAGCTGCTTGTTTTAAGTCTAGAGTGTGCATGCTTTATACCTACGAAGCAGGTAATGCTGTAATGATGCGTGAGTGTTCCAGTGAGGTTTTTTTTAAAATCAGCTTGGCATTAGCTGCCGAAATCAAGGCTTGTAAATTTCTACGTTGATCCATGCTTAGCTTTTTAAGCGTAAAGCTACTTCGAGTTCTTGCGGAGCTATATGGTTTGATTGAAAGATGTAGTTTTAGCATTGATTAATTACATCAGTTAAATGATTTGATGGGTATATTATACTATATATCGAGATTAATAATATAGATTTTATTGATATAGTGAGATTATTTTACTCATTAAATTAAGCGGCTAAATTTTTTGGTGGTTTTTTTTGGATATCGAATTGAAACTATAAATTTGATGCTAATTCATTTATTAAAATATTATATCGAATTTTAATGATTTTGTTCTATTCGAAAGTGAAGCATGAGATGGTTTTTACTACTTTTTAAAAAGTATTTAATCGGAGCTTAATTCTTGTATGTAAAATTAATGCAGAGTAAATGAATGTCTGTAGTGTTGTTAAATGAAACCTGGCTGATTCAACAGAAAAACCACTTGTTAAGTGGTTTTTGATTACAACTTCAGTATCAACTACCTAAGTTATAGTCCTAAATCTTAGTAGTAGACATGCCTTACCAATATCCAAAGCAGGCTTAAATGCACTGGGTAGAAATAATAAAATAGCCATTGATAACGAGGCATCTGAATATTAACAGTCGTACTGATGAATAAAGTGGGTAGGGCAGCCAAGGCCCAATAATTACCATTAATCAGGCGAAGTAATAACAAGGCTACCATCGCTATTATCAAGGCTGTGAGTTGCGGTGTATTGCAGTACCACCAAACGGCGATCCCAAACGCTAAAACAGGCCACCAAAATTCTACTGACGAACCACCGACAATAAATACAGCGCAAGCGATCAAACAGCCCGTAATGGTCTGTTGTTCAAGGTAATAAATAATGGCCGTCAACGACAATAAAGCAAAGAGAATATTTAACGGCCACCACCCCGCCAACAAACCACCCAAAGCAATGAAGGGTGGTGTTGCCAAGAGACCAAAGAGGGCCAGGCGTTTCATGGTGCGGGTATGCGCACCACTCTTAAATGAATCTGGCCGAGCCAGATTATAAGCCAGTACAAAAACGAAAAGTGGCATGGCAGAACGAGCGCAGTTAAAGAGGATGTGCGATGCATCGTGTAGGAGATATTTATTGATATGATCTGCTACCATGAGGAGCAAAGCCAACCACTTAAGCGCTTCAAGCGTGCCATCTGATACCACTAAGCGTGGGTATCGCCCCGTCATCGCTACTGACTGCTCACGATGATGGTGCGCGAAACATAGTTTTTTGTAACCGCTTGGACTTTGTGGCTCGCTTTACTTACCTGTTTAACGTTGTGCTTTATCGTGTAGGTAGTGATGGTCGCACGAGTGGACGGTATGAACTTAGCTAACCAGTGAGCCCACCGATCAGCTTTTACCCGCAGATCAGCCTGGTATACGGTATTGTGATAAAGTGTCCGCGAGTGATAATTTGCTGCTCGCGTCCATAGATCACCCTGATCTTTGGTTAAATGCCCATGAACTCGCCATGCCGCCAGATCATAGGCATAACAGCCACTGCTGGCGACATCCTCAGCTGAAATGCCGTACTTTGCCAGTGTTTTGAGGTAAGCGGTATTAAATTGCATCGGGCCCACGTCGTGTGACCCGTTGGTGTTTTTCACCCAAACACCCGGTTTGCCATTTTCTTTCTCGGCGATTGCCAGCAGGATATTCGCTGGCACTGCGTATTTTTCAGCCGCTGTGATCGAGCAAACGATGCGCTCTTGTTGATGGTGGGGTAAATCAGCGAATGTTGCCATGTGGCCTCCTTATTTCACAAACTAATCAATTAGCCATCACGAAACGCAGCAATTTCATCGGCACTTGAGTCATCAATGCTGGCTTTGTCACCCGACAGGCTATTGTTATCGAATACTTGGCTATTGCCTTTGTTAGAGAGTGCTTGGGTGTCTGAGGACTGATTGATGGCAGAGGCTATTTGTCCACCAATGCTTTGATTGATCCGTGTTTGTATTTTATCGCCCAGCACTTGATTGATCCCTGAGGCTAAGTGTGAGACGGTACTGCCGGATTGTCTGCCGGTGTTTCGCGTGCCGGTAAATTGATTGGCAAAGGTATCACCCATTGCCGTAGCCATTGGGCTGATTGTGGAGGCAGATGAAGCGTTGCTTGAGGCACCGCTATCAAACGCGCCATTGACGATGCCACCCATCCTCGACACAAGATCAGCGCTGCTTGATGCATCCTGTGAGGCCAGTTTCGCTGCGGCTATAACCGCCTGGGCACCCCCTGCTATATTGGCAGCACTGGCGACAGCGGCACTGCCTGCCAGAGCTGCAGCCGCGCCCGCCGCCCCAGCAGCAGCTATAACTGAGCCTGCACCAAATCCGCCACCTAACGCCTGTGTGCCGCCACCTTGCGCAATATGACCGATCATGGGGGGAATTTTGTTAACGAGTACCAAGAGCACAATAGCTGCTACCAACATTGAAGCCATGTCATTTAGGTTCATGTTGGCATCCATTTGGGCGTAATAGGCATTGATGAATTGTTGTCCAACGCCCACCAGTAAAATCATAGACATCAGTTGGAGCGCAACATTAAGGACTGTTTTGAAGTAGCTGATGGCAATGTCCGACGTCCATCGGCAACCGCCAAAGCCTAAGTAAAAAACCCCGGCGTAGGCGAGTATCCACCCAGAAACAAGTAAAATAAGCATATTGGCTGCGATTATTGCAAGAATGACAATAACGATGATGGCCATGATGATTCCAGCGGTACTGATAATAGGACTGGAAATTGATGATTGTTGAACGACGGTGTTGAATATTTTAAAGCCAACATCGACAATACCAGATGGTGTGCTTCCGCTGATTCCCGACGCGTTACCCCCGAGAGTCCGCATTGATTCTATTACGTCAATTGCCATTGTTGGGCCATTGGTGAGTAGCCACCAGAAAAATCCGGTAAAAATGATAAACCGAATAAATTCGCCATAAAATTCTGCAATATCGGCTTTGCGGAATAACAGCATACCGTGAGTCCACACCATCGAGATCAGAGCTAGGACCCAGAACAGCCAGGATGCTCTTGCTGTTAGTGTGTTAGCCCAGCTAGAGGCGGCTATTTTAAATTGGTTTTGAACGTCATCAAAGATGCCTTGGCCATTGATTGCGGCAAGTGCTTCGGGTGTTTGCATTAGCAGGAAAACCGCAAGGATGATTGATATTTTTTTCATACTCACACCTGCAAGGTTATCTAAGAGTCCAAGGCTTATGTTCGGTTGGCTTAAGTGTGTTGCGACGGGCACAGTTATCGGCCAATGTTTGTTGAATGAACTTATCTGAAATAGACTTCATATATTCGAATTTACAATTCGCATCATTAACTTCAGGTATTGAGTTAAGCGGCGTCACTGGATTGACGCCATTGATCAGACTATCCGTTGGCTTTTTCGTATCTTGAGGCTCCTGGCTGCAAGCAGATAAAAGCGCAACAATGGCAATTTTTAGGTATTTAACATTCATCAGTATAGCCTCTAGCGAAGTGTCCAATTATTATGGGTAACGGGTTTTAAGGTATCCTTGCGCCAACTTTGATCCGCTGCTGCTTGTTGCGCTTCTCGATCTGCTATGACTTGATTGCGCGTGGCGGCGGCTGTTTGTTGGGCTATAAGTAACGCCCTTAACTGCAAGAGTTGGTTAGCTTGATTGCTGGCAAGCTGATTGGCATAGCCGATGGCCTGCATTTGTCCGGAAGCATTTTCTGCGTTGGCTTGCAGTCGTTGTAGTGTTGCCGCATCGGTTTGCAGTGCGTTTTGTTGGCTGTCGAGGGCTTGTATTTCGGCAGCATTGGCTTTTTGCTGTGCTTGTGAGCCCAGTTTAAGCGTATTGTTTAGGTTGGCTAAGGCGCCAGGTGTACACGCAATATTGTTGAAACAGGCGGAATTGGCATATTGGTTTTGATTTTGGTAAGTGTTCACGTAATTGTCGAGTGAACCAAATTGACTCTGGAAGCCGGACAAGGTGTTGAGGGTGCGGGATAACCCAGATATGGTTTGTGACGCGTTAGCCCAGGTGAACGAGGTGGGCACGGCGGTATTTTGCATCATATTTGAATATTGCTGCAATTGCGTCGAATACTGCGACAACTGGGTAGAATATTGCTGGACCTGCTTGAGCGTCTGGGCAATTTCTTCCGTTGCCGACAAGGTATTTTGTGAAAGATTCGTGCTATCAATAACCGGGATGCCGGCAAAAGACGGTGTCGGTAACGATAAGCTGATCCCGATAACAACCACTAACTGAGTCGCCAGCTTGGCCACTGACTGAGTTACTGGTCGAGTTGCTGATCGTAACACTGAGTGTTTTGGCATATTCATGGGGTTCTCCTTCAATAATCAAATGCTTCATACGGTTTGCTGAGGGTTAAATCTTTGGTCACCAGGATGTTAAATCGATAACCTGGTCTAATTTCCAGGGTAGGGGCAATATTCATATTTTTAGTAATCATTTGTACAGTCGCTTGCCCGAGTTGTTGGCCTAAGGCACTGCTCATCATACTTTGTGCGTTGGGAGCATAGACGGTACCCGTATTCTGGTTTTGCTGGCTATAAGCAACGCCTGCGGTGATGGCCGACATCAGCAAGGCGGAGCCAAAGATGCGTAAATAATGATTATCGACTTGGTCGGTGAAGCCCGCATAGCCCGCGCCATCAGCCCCAGGCATGGCGCCGATATCCATGGCTTTGCCGTCGGGGAAGATAATCCGTTGCCAGGCAACCAACACCCGTGCTTGTCCGTAAGCGACTTCACTGGAATAAGTGCCGACTAAGCGCGAACCTTGAGGAAAAAGCTTGTATTGTCCCGTTGCAGTATCGAAAACATCCTGCGATATTTGCGCCATAATCTGACCGGGTAATTGTGAATTGATGCCGGATATCAAGGTGCCCGGTAGCACGAAGCCGGCTCTTACTTCATACGGTGAATGAGGCGGTTCTGGTTTTGCATCCAATTGCCAACGATCGCCCAGGCCCTTGTTGGCATATTGGTTGATGTTATTCTTGTTCTTGTCCTCAGCAGAGGCTTCGGTATTAAGCAATTGCGGTGTTTTATCGGCATTGCTGCTGTCGTTATTAATAAGCCCCGCGTTTTTTAATTGGGCCAAGCGTTTTTTGTAAGTGCTTATTGGATCGGTTTCCGTCGTTTGGTTTGCGGCAATCTGTTGCGCTAACAGGGCTTGTTGTTCCGATAATGGAGTGCTTGCGCGCGGTGTTGATCCAGGACTGCGCGGTGCGACAACATTGACAGCCGTTTTTGATTTAACGGCTTCTTCAAATTGTTGTAACTTAACTTGCCGGATATGCGCCGCTAAATCCTCTTCCGGCGTCCGTGGCAAGTTGGGTTGCAGGGTTGAGTTTGGCGGTAAAGGCGGTGCTTCCAACCTGGTAGGGTTGGTTATGAGCAAAGTTGGCGTGTCTGAATCGGTAGGCAGCGGCGGCATCTCTAGCGGTTTTATCGCGACAGGTATCAGGCCGCTTTGGTAGTCTCCGGCTATTTCTTGCGCGCCCCGACTGGCATTGACCACTTTTTCTTGGTCATTTTTATCAGCAAGTCGGTTTTGTTTAGCGGCGCGATCGGCTGCAACCAATACCATGATAATCAAAAAAGTAAGTGTGGCACCGCCGACCAGAAAGAGGGGTAGGTTGTTAACCCGTCTGACACCACTTCTTGTCGAGGCAACACCCGGTGAATTCGCCGGTGATAGGCTGTCTTCGTCTTTGTTTTCAGTCGGTTGCATGTGTTACTCCATTTTGGCCCAAGCACCGGCGGGCATGGCCGTGTTGTTGGCCACTGAATAGGCGCGTGTTAAGGTCACTTTGCCTAAGACCAACTGCACACGATATAAGCCGATATACCAACGGGCCGCAGGGTTATCGACGGTGTAGTGGAGATTGATGCTTGCCACTGCTTTTGCTGGTTGTTGGGGATCGATAATTTGTACTGCATAACCTTTTGCACGCAACTGAAACAGCAGTGCGTTGCTAAAACTATCCGTTTTAAGTACCGCTTGATCGATGTTGAATGTCGTGTGGGCAGGCGGATACAAGGTTTGCACCTGTTTGATGGCATCGCTTGCCAAACTGTTACCTAGTTCAACCGAAACCGGTGAAGGTGTTGGCTCGTTGGGCACGGTCGCACAGCCGGATAAGCCCGTTAAAAGTATGACGAGAACGCTAGCGGAGACAAATAGCCGGTTCATGGTTTGAGCCTTTTGATGGCAACTGCGTCTTGATATTTACCCACGCCGGCGATAAGGATGGCCGAATCAAACACCGTATCGACAATATAGCGGTTGCCTTGTATGCGATAGTTAACCTGTACGGTTTCGCCATCGTCAAAAAGGCCACCTTCCCGACGCACAACCAGTAAGGTCGGGGCTTCCGATTGGGCCATGGCTTCTGGCATTTGGATGATGGTTTTTTGCTTATCATTAAACACCCGCAGCGGTGTCCAGGCGATGGCACCATTGGGGCTGATCTCATAGGAAAAATCCAGATCGCCCAGGTATTCGCCGGTTTGCGGAAGGGTTTTGTCTTGGCGGTCTTTTAAGGCTTGGTGACGGTAGTTAGCCCATTTGGCTTGGTCTTCATCTGGATAAGTAAACATCACTTGCGGCATGTAATCTGATCGGTGTGAGCGTAACCGTATATGATAAGCACGACGGTCTGTGGTCACCACTAAGGAGGTTTCTAGGCCAACATCCATGGGTTTGATGATGAGGTGCTGAACTTCATTAGCGCCACCGCCGGTAATCGCCGGTTCAATACTCCAGCGAGCCGTATCGCCCAGATTGATGGAATTGACCTGTTCACCGGCCTGCAAGGCGACATCGCACACTTGCAACACGGCACAAACTACACTGGGCTGTTGAACTCCAAACAGGTAGCTGACGACACCGTTTTTTCCGGAGCTCGGTGCCATGCCTCGGGTATTGTGGCCTTTCCACTTATTGGCAATCGCCAGGGCCTGTTGTTCTTGCTCGGTTAATGCCGGATTGGTATCTGAAAAATAGAGCTCGGCCATGTCTCGATTGGCCAATGCTGGCTGTGGTGGAAATAGGGCGCTGACGCCGAGTAGGCTGGTTAACAGTGCAATGAGGGGCTTATTCATAAGGGCGCCTTTCGTGTTATTGAGTTTGTTGCTGCCGGGACCAGGAAAAGTCCCGGATGAAGATGCCCAGCGGATTTTTCCGTAATTGCTCCTCGGTCGTGGCTGGCGTAGGCGGCACTATGAAAATAGTCAGCATGGCACGCATGGGTACCGGTCGACCTTTCAGCACGCCTTGTCGATCCCGTGTCGTTTCCAACCAATCGACTTGCCAGGTTTCCGGCGTCAGGGCCATGACTGAACTGATTTCCGTGCTGACCATTTCTTGAGTCGCCCGTTTGAACGGACTGGCGTCATCGGTGCCATTGTAAAATTCCGTCATCTTTTGTGTCGCCGGCGCATTCGTCGGTAACATCGCGTAAACATCAAAGACGGCATTGCGCTGCAAAACCACATCGGGTGTCACCCGCCGTGCATTGGCAATGCACGCCGAGAGGGCGGCGGCGATCACGCGGGTATCGGCGGGCTCTGCTTTATCGGCGATAGCAACGGCGGCGGTTTGTCCCAATTTATCGATTTCTACCACATAGGGAATAAATTTCGATTGTTGGCCGATGTGGATCATACCGGCGACACTGACGAGAGTGACCAGTAAGGACAGCATGCCCATGATTTGCCAGGCTTGCCGTGCCGCTATCAGTGTTTGCATGTGCTCGTTCCAGGTGCGCCTAGCCGACAAGTAAGGATTTTCTTGTTCACCTACACGCCGCCCGCCCAGCAAGCTGTCGTTACTACGCCGGGGATCACTGAGGGGTTTTTTAAGTGGTTTATAGCGCATGGTGAGGCACCTGATAATCTTCAAGTCGTAAGTTTTTTAAAGCCAGCCACTCCGTTACCCAGTCGTTACCGTGTGTCGCTTCCAACTGCTTGATAAGTGCTAACGAGTCTTTGTCGGAGACACCGACAAAAGCCAGGGTCAGTGGGCCGATGGCTAAATCGAACAGTCTTCTGCCATATTCGGACAGATAGTAATAATGTCGTTTGGGTATCGCTGTCGCGAGCATATCAATTTGGCGACTGTTGAGTCCTAAGCGTTTATAAAGGTTCGTGCTATCTTCGTCTCTAGCGTACACATTGGGTAATAAAAGTTTGGTCGCTGTAGATTCAACAATAACATCGAAGATGCCTGAATTTGCTGCGTCAGTAAGGCTTTGTGTCGCCATTAAGACAAAACAATTTGCACGGCGTAATACTTTTAACCATTCACGAATTTTTTCACGAAAAACTGGATGACCGAGCATAAGCCAGGCTTCATCCAAGAGGATGGCAGCGGGTTGTCCGTTAAGGGAGCGTTCAATACGCCGGAATAAATACAGCAATACAGGAAGTGCGTAACGATCACCGAGGTTCATCAATTCTTCAATCTCAAAGACGGTGAAATCAGACAAACTCAAGCCGTCGGTTTTGGCATCGAGAAGATGGCCCATGGCACCGTCCACCGTGTAATTTTTGAGGGTGTCGCGAATCTGTTCATCTTGAATGGTGACTGAAAATTCAGAGAGCGTATAGGCCTGGTTCTTTTCCATATTGACAATGGCACTGGCGATGTCATTGCGTTGTGCCGCGCTGGTGACCAGGCCGTTTAAGGCTAGAATGGTATTGATCCAGTCCATCGCCCAGGCTCTATCCCCGCGGCTGTTAAGAAACTGCAGTGGACAAAAGGCCAACTTATCATCGTCGTCGGCAATGGTGAAGTGTTGACCACTCACGCCGTGGGTACTGGCTCGGATGGCCGCTGTCAGTGGGTATAACGACAAGCCTTTATCAAAGGCATAAACGGTCATGTTGGGATAACGCCGTAATTGGGCGGCAATCAGTGCCAGTAAGGTTGATTTACCGGAACCCGTGCGGCCAAAGACAACAGAATGGGCTAGATCGTTAACGTGCAGATTTAAGCGGAAGGTCGTTGAGCCTTGGGTGACACAATGCATCAGGGCAGGGGCCAGCGGTGGGTACATTGGGCATGGCGCATCAACGCGTCCGGTCCAGATCGTACTGGTGGGTACCAGATCAGCCAGGTTCAGGGTATTGATCAAAGGCCGCCGCACGTTTTCAACCCCGTGTCCTGGCAAGCTCCCTAAATAAGCTTCCATGGTGTTGATGGTTTCAATGCGGGCGGTAAAGCCGGTGGCATTGATGGCTTTTTCGACCCGTCTGGCACCTTCCTGGACCACATGACGATCCTCGTGCATGAGGACGACGACACTGGTGTAATAGCCTTGTGCAACCATGCCGCTGTTGACTTCTGCCAGGGCCGCTTCGGCATCTTCAACCATGGCTAAGGCGTCCTGGTCGATCGGTCCGGTATGGGTGTTCAGTACTTGGTCAAAAATACCGCGAATTTTTTGTTTCCATTTTTTTCGGAACACTTCCAGGTGTTTTAAAGCTTCGTGGGGTTCCATAAAGATGAAGCGTGACGACCAGCGGTATTCAATGGGTAATTCGCCCAAGGCAGTGAGCATGCCGGGTGTTGATTCTAAGGGGAAGCCGCCGAGTGCGACGACCTGAATATAGTGACGGCCGATTTTGGGGATAACGCCGGTCCACAGTTCCTGGCCACCAATGAGACTGTCTAAATACATCGGATTGCTCGGTAACTGAATAGGTTGATTGATGCCGGTAATACAGTACTGTAACCAACGCAAGAACCCATCGTGCGTAACGGTTGACCCATCCTCGGCAACCATTTTAGTGCCGTTCAGGCGGGTTAATTTAAGGGCTGAAGATAAGCGCGTTTCGATGTTGTGACATTCGCGTGAGAAATGACTCAGAAGATCGCGCGTGTGGTGCTTGTTAGTGGGGGGCTCTACATCATCATCAAACATTAACTCAATAAATTTGCGCTCGTTTAACAGTGGCGGCAAATAAGTCAGCGTTAACACGAAATAACCTTCGTACATGGTGCCCAGTTCTTCAAAAAGTCGTCGTCTTTCTTCATCGATGGCCGCAGTAATGGCATCGGGAAAGGCTGATAAGCCGCGTTCGGAGTAAGTAGGTGCCGGTCTTCGCACCGCATCGACATGGATCATCCAGCCATTACCTAGAATCGATAAGGCTTGGTTAATGCGGGCTGAAATCGATTCGCGTTCTTGTTCTGTACTGCTATCTTTGTCATCGCCGGTATACAGCCAGGCGGCCATAAAAGCACCGTCTTTACCAACGATAATGCCATCGTCGACTTCGGCCGCATAATTGAGCAGGTCGGCAACGCTGGCTTGTGTTGAGCGATGGGTGCTTAACGTTCGCTCATGATTGACCTTGGCAATCAGTACTGCCAGCATCACGACAAGTAGGATCCCGCAGCCGGCAATCAGCCACGTCAGGGTGGCGATCATCGGTACTGTTTCCCTTGGCTGTGCGGATTGCTTCTGAACGGCGTACTTTGCGCGGGGTAGTAGCGTTGGTAACGACGATGGCGAAGGTAAACAAAGCGCAGTTGCGGATCGGCTTTTGCCATCAGTCGTAACAGGTAGAGTGAGCACAACCAGAGTAGTAGGCCGTAAATCGAGGCCCTGAGTTCTTGTGCACTAAAGACCAGTGCAAAAGCGATAAGGCCGGAGAACATCACTAACTCGCGATCGCCACCCATAAACAACTGGGTGCGGTTGCCTGCCCGGCGAATGGGTATCGTGCGCAGTGCCATTAGGGTTCAGCGCTTAAAGTCGTGCTGGCGACAGCAGATACCGAATCACCCTGCGCTTGCGGTGTAATGATCGCACCTCGCGCAAACAAGGTCGACATAATGTTTTGTGCACCGACCAGTAAGGCCATCACCAGGACAATGAAGATCAAGGTTCTGAAAAAACCATTGAGGTCACCGCCAAAAATTAACACGCCACCGGCTACCACGATGCCGATGATCGACAGTGAAAAAGCGACCGGGCCGGTGACTGAATTTTGCAAGCTGGTGAGCCAGGTTTCGTAGGGCAAACCACCGCCGGTGCCGACCGAGGCCTCGGCGAGTTCAGGGATCATGCTCCAGGCCATTAACAATAACAGCAATGAAGCTTTATCTAGCGTGACTGATTTCATGGTTAAACTCCAACCGTTTGAGTGAGATAGTGGCCGTCTTCATAGCCTTGTATTTCAACGATTTCTTCAACACGACGCCCGTCTTGGGTTCTGGCGATATGAATAACCAACTGCACCGCTTCGCTGATCAGCGGCTCAATGTGCTTGGGGGCATCGGGGTGCATGCTGATCAATTGCGCCATACGCACCAGACCAGCACGGGCATGATTGGCATGCAGGGTTGCCGCACCGCCTTCGTGACCGGTGTTCCAGGCCATGAGCAAATCCAGCGCTTCTGGTCCTCGTACCTCGCCCACCAGTAACCGGTCTGGGCGCATCCGCAGACTGGTTCTGAGCAGCAGCGTCATGGAGATATCCAGCGTGGTGTGGTACTGGACAAAATTATCAGCCGCGCATTGTATTTCACCGGTATCTTCAATGATGACGATACGCTCGCTAGGGTCAATGACGACCATATGGTTGATGATGGCATTGACCAGGGTGGTTTTGCCGGAACCGGTACTGCCGGTGACTAAAATGTTCCGGTGATTTTTAACGGCTGCTTCAATCACCACTAACTGTGCCGGGGTCATGATGCCGGTTGCGACGTACTGAGTCAGGGTGAAGATGGCGATCGCTTTTTTACGAATGGCAAAGGTAGGAGCCGGTACGATCGGTGGAAATTGGCCGGCAAAGCGGGAGCCATCGATGGGCAGTTCGCATTCCAGTAGGGGTCTGCCTTTGTTGATTTCTTTGCCGTGGAAGCCGGCGAGGGTCTTGATGATGGATTCGCTGCGACTGGCAGATAGGGTGCCTATCTGTTGCATCTTTTCGCCGAGCCGTTCTTGCCAGAGCTTGCCGTCGGCATTGAGCATGATTTCAACCGTTTTAGGATCGGCGAGAGCGCCCATAATGACCGGGCCAAGATCACGCTCCAATTTGATTTTGGCGCGTGCCTTAACGGAGTCTTGCACTTGATCGTCTTGATAGTCTAAGTGGGTCATAGTAATTCATCACTCGGTGAGTAGTTAGAATTTTTACATACTATATATCGAGATTATTTATTTTTCAAATAAAATTTAATGAAATTAAATCAAATGAGGTTTATGACCTCTTCGGCGTCAACAGGCTTATCCGGTTCGCATCGATTAGCTTTTCCTCGCGTGTTGGTTTGATCATAATCGCTTAAGCTGAACATCTGCTTAATGGACTTAATTTTATGATCTGTTTTTAAAATACGACTTAATTCGCTAGAGAATCAGATGGACGTTTTATCATCAGTCTGAATAATCATGAAGATTCAGTAAGCAATAAGCAATAAGCAATAAGCAATAAGCATTAGTTTTATGACCATGCTCAAATAGCAACTGCCTTTTTGAGCAGGGGGTAGTGTCGCTTTTTGAAGATAGTATCTTTTTAAAGTTTAGTAGAAAAAACCAAAAGCGATAGTCGATCCCAAGAAAAGATGACCGATCCCCTGAGACGGGCAAGCTGAAAAAGTGATGTCGGGTTAATGTGATGGATTAATGCCGTGATGGCTATAAGTGTTTAGAGCAGGGGATGGAGTGCTGATGGTAATTCTAGAGCAAGAGGTAATAAGGGCAATGTTAACAAGGGCAAGGGCATAACGGGGTTATGCCGCACTCGTTTAATGGGATGTCTGTTCTTATTTTTTTAGCTGCTCGGTCGCCGCTTTTGACCATTGTCTGGCAATGAAAGCTTGATGAGCGGGTAGTATTAATGAAACCCGTTCATAGCCTTCTGCCACGCCTCTTATTTTACCACCTGATAAAGCCTCTAAGGATTGCCGGTCCAGGTCGGTTTCTTCCAGTAGTGCCGGTAACGAGGTCTCTAATGCATCGGCAATTTGTTCCATAATCCGTAATGACGGATTGCTTTTTCCGTTGGTTAAATCACAAATAAATCCCAGGGAAACGCCGGATATTTTTGACAGTTGTTCTTTTGTGATGTCTTTTTCATCAAGTAGGCGAAGGATGTTGGTAAAAAATATGTGGTTATACATGGGATAGTGAGGGTTCGATAAATTAAGCGGCTAAATTTATGGGTTGTTGATTAAACGTTTTCGTTAGCTTGGCAAAGGCGTTGGTCGTCTTCATGGTTGCTTTCACAAGTAGTATAAAGGGTTTTAAGTCGGTTTTGTAGCATGGATATTTTCTTGGTGTGGTGTAACAGGATAAAAAAAGTAGTCAATACTGGATTTTAATTTAAAACTCAATATAATGAGTTTTAAAAGATAAGGTTGCTATCGCTGTCACTGAAAGTCTAGCAACGCGCGACATTATCCAGCACAGGATGCCTAAGCAATGACAGATAATTATTATTGGATTCATTACTATGTTTTTTGTCTTGTTCCATCAACTCACACTGATCGTGCGTTGTTTTCATGAGCCTCACTGATACCGCCTTTCAACAACGGCTCGCGCAATTAGGTCAGCAGGGCAGTGCACGGTTAAAAGACAGTCAAGTTTATCAACTGCCTCTATGGCCGGAACCCGCCCGAGGCATACCCAATTCGGTGTTACGCGGGGCTCTATTTGCTGCCGTACAAGGTAAAAACAGGGCAGTCTTTCAGCGTGAGCTGTTAGCGTGTCAAAAAGGCCTGCAAATTCGTTTCACAGGCATTCAGTTGGATCAGTCCGATCTTGATGTGTGGGAGCAGGCCTTGCATTTAGCCAGGCATCATCCGTTAGGCAGTCGTTGTGAGTTTTCCGCGTATGGTTTTTTAAAGGCCTTAGGTCGAAAAACCGGAAAAAGTGAACACGAATGGTTAAAAAATGCCTTTGCACGACTCATGGGCTGCGGAGTGGAGCTCACCAACCAACAGGAACGAAAAACCTATGGGGGCAGTTTGTTAGAGTTTCTGCGGGATGATGACAGTGGTCGGTATGTGGTGATTTTCAATCCAAAGATATTGACCCTCTACGAGGGCGGCTGGACGGCCATTGATTGGCAAGCCCGGCAGTTATTACGCGGCAAGCCTTTAGCCTTATGGTTGCACGGTTATTTGGCCAGTCATGCAAAACCGTATCCGATCAAGATAGAAACACTCCGCGCCTTTAGTGGCAGCAACAACAAAGCCGTGCGGTTTTTCAAAAGGAAGTTGATTGCGGCGTTAAATGAGCTCAAAGAAATACAATTCATTCGGGATTATGCCTTTGAGGACGAGAATGTCATCATCAATAAACCGCCGACCGCCTCTCAACAACGTTTCCTTATCAGCCAATAAACCGTGCCGTGCAGGACAGACAAAAATTTTCACGGAATACGGGGCAAAAAAGCACGGGATACGAGGCACAAAAGCACGGGATACGAGGCACAAATTGACGGGATACGAGGCACACCTCACGGGATACGAGGCACGCGTTTCACGGGATACGAGGCACACAATTGACGGGATACGAGGCACAGGTTTCACGGGATACGAGGCACAAAAAAAGTGATTACGATGCCTTGCAGCCCTTATGTGGCGTGGCTTACAGGATTTTTAAAAAAACAGCTAATCTTTCTTTAATCTTTTTCTAATCTTTCTTTAATCATGACGCCCGTTTTTTTACGATTTTTACGAAAACTTAAGCGCAAAAAGAAAAAAGCAAAGCTGAAAAGTAAAGAATCATGAACTAAGTGACAAAAAGAAGATCAATAAAGCAGATTAATCCTTAGGGCAGGCAATGGCTGTTAAGGATCCTTTTTGAACATAGTCGTTAATTAAAGCAAAGCAATGGCAATACTAACAAGCTTATAAACAACAAAGCGAGAGGTGGTCAACATGAAAACAGCAAAACTTTTACAGTTTCCCAAGAATGGTCTTAGGGGAACTAATCCAAACGTATCTTCTGAGACTGGTCGTATCCAGAGGGCGGCTATCAATACCCAAAGGTTTTCCGGGTGGAACAGGATGATGGCTTGGCTGTTTGGGGTCCTCTGGTTATTTTTGGCCCTACTGTGGCCTTTAATCAATTGGCTGGGCGCAATGGATGTGGTGTTTCAGTTTGTCAGGGCGGTGTATTATGCCAACACGCCGGCAAACCATGCCACTGTGCAGGCATTGATACACAGTGTTTTGTATCTATGCCTGTCATTTTTTGTTTATTTGTATCGGCCCAAAGTATTTTGAAAAGATTTAGCCGCTAAATGACTTGACTTGGTATACTGTTTAGCTAAAGTAGTGACTAAAGAACAGTCCTCTGTTTTTAGATGCGAGGCAGTAAGTCAGGGTCTCTAAACAGACTTCATGGAATTGTTAATGAAACGAATGACTAGAGAACAATTTATTCAAGCAACCCGCCGCTTAACGATGGGCGAAAGCACCCTGGAGATTGCGGAGGGTGTGTTAGTGAACGGCAGAGCCCAAGCAGACTATGCCAGAGCCAAGCAGATTACAGCGGGCGCCGTGTCGCAGATTATCAGTCGGGTTTGGAAAATACATCTTAAAGCGATCAACATTCCCGATAAATTTGTGGAAGTAACGGCCGTTCTGCCAGAACACTTGGCTTTCATCGTCAAACAATGGGAAAAAGAAGCCCAAAGCAGTAGCAAATGAAACTATGGATAAGTGCTGGGATATGCGGTTGCTGAATGTGGCATAAGCAAAACGGAACCGTAAAGCTAAAGCTAAAAATAAAAGCTTTAGCCGAACAGCAATAACAATATCAACAAGGAGTGCTATTTAATGCCACAGGCCGCCATAACAGATAAACCGGCAACCAGCAGTCATGTTCACCGTACTTTTAATGCCTTATCCTTTCGACTCACACCCTATCTATTGATCCAATGACGACGCATAAAAAAGAACTGCTTGATTTAGCGCTCAATCTGATTGATGAAGATCCTGATCAGCCAAGACGTGAAGATAATCCGGGTTTTTCGGAAGAGAAATTAAACGAGTTGGCCAAATCAATTGCCAGACGAGGGGTGAAAACCCCCATTTCTGTGCATGATAATCCGGAGAACCCCGGCCGATTTATTATAAACCATGGTGCGCGCCGCTTTAGAGCATCAAAACTGGCCGGTAAAACGACGGTACCTGCCCATGTTGATAATGACTACACCAGAACCGATCAGCTGACAGAAAACTTGCTGCGTGAAGGTAATACACCGCTAGAGATTGCGACGGCGATTGGTGAGTTCATCAAAAGAGGCATGAAGAAAAAGGAAATAGCCGAGTGTATTGGCAAAACAGCGGGGTATGTGACGCAATACTCCTCCCTGTTGAAATTACCACACTCCATCGCTAAAGCCTTTGCTACTAATCGACTGACGGATGTTACCATCATCTATGAATTGGTGCAGTTACATCACCATCATCCGGAAGAAGTCGATACCTGGGTTAATGATGACAGCCAGGAGTTTACCCGTGGTTCCTTGAAGTATCTGCGCATTTATTTGGCTCAAAAACAGGAAGAAAGTGAATTTGACACCGCTATGCTGGGTGGCGATATCGACGACTATCCGAGAAGAAAAAACAACCAACCTCAGGCTGCCAGTGATTCTTCGCTGCATTCAGCCATCTCGCCCGCCTATGATGATGCTACAGATCAGTCGTTGAACTTAGCTGAGTTAGGCGGTACTAGAAGCCCTAGACCGCAGGCGGATCCAAGCAAATTCAAAAAAGCCATTGTGCAAGTGTTGCATAAAAATCGGGTCGCTCGGTTAATGCTGGATCGACGTCCGCCAACAGAAGGGTCTGCGTGGTTAAAATATGAAGATGATGGTCATGAATTTGAAGTGGCATTACAGGATGTTCAATTGACGGCAATTATAGAGGGTTAAGGATGAAACTGCGTTTACTTGTAATGAACGGCCAGTGCTCACTGCAGCAAGAAGATCAAGGCCAGTGGCGAAATAGTAAAGTTGAAAAGGCGAGGGGCGTTAAACCGGGCATCTATAATATTTATACGGCCAACCCGGCGGATAAAACCAAAGCGCATTCAGGTATTATCTTGTACGCCGATAAAACTACGGTTTATCAACAAGTCGGGAAAGGGCTATATATTACTCATGAGCGGGCCGATTTTGCAAAACTGCCGGTCACTGGCGAGACGAAAAGCATCAGTTATAGCGCTGAGGGCAAAGCTGTTGTTTCTGAGGCGGCATTAGTACAAAAACAAACGCGTAAAATTTAGCGACCAAGTCTTTTGATTAACACTAGAAAGATGGGTTGGGGTGCCCAGCAGTCCTTCAAGTTTGTTAGGAAATTGAGCTGGGTTAGATTTTTATTCAACGTGCGGTTTCGACCCACTGCGGACATACGGATATGAATTTAGGTTTCCAAAAACCGGACAGTCATGTCTGAACGCTATGCTCATCTATCCAGTGAAAGTATGACGAAAACCAGCAATAACATTTCAAATGTGGTCTCTGGAGCCATTGCTCGGATCAGCCATAGACCTGAACTTATCGGTATATCCTCATTTTTATGTAAATCTGTGTTGAGGTCTCATCACAATGGCCTCTGTATTCGAAATTGCTTACTTACGATAGGTTGGTTAAGCACAATTCAGTCGGTCAAAAAATATAAGTAATACCCCATAAATAATCTACTTTTTTATGATACAATTTTTTCTATGGAAGATTGTGTTCAGAACGTTTCGGACGTGGGCGAGTGAGCTTTTGGAGTCGTACTCGGCGCTGCTAAATCTTCCAACTAATTCGCCTAGCAATATCCCCCCGATCATTTCAACTGCCATATAAATAATTCAGCTTATATTAAGATAAGTTACGTTAAATTACATTTTAACATTCAACAAGCACGACGCTATTATGCAACAACAAAACCAATCGCAAATTCATTTAATTCTGCCAAGTAATGCTGATCAAAAATATCACTTCTGCTTAAAAACACCAGACGATTTAATAATGCAGCTCAAGCTTTATTAGAGCGTAAAAGTTTTTTAAATACACCACCTTTTACGATGGTTAATGATGCCATAAACTATCTTTTAAAAAACTACCGTGAACATTATGCTTCATCAGATGCTCTTGACTTTGGCTCACCCACAGTTTGGGAGGGAGGACAACAAAAATATAATGGTCAAACCCTGCTTGACTATATCAAATCCGAGGGTCTGTTAGAGCAATGGGATCTTAATCTTTCTGAAGCGTAATTAATCAATGGAGTAAAAATTTTTAAGTCTGAATATCAATGCTATTTCAATAAAACTTCATAACTCCGGTCACTGTCCTATATCTCCATGTAGTTATAGCGAATTAAGCAGCTGCATCAGCGCATCATTGGGTGGCTGATTGGCACAAACCGGGCGATAAGAAAACAAATAATTTGCTCGTGCGGGCGTTCCTTAGTCAATATGAATTTCTTATCAAAGCTGATTTCATTGGGCAGACGTCTTTCCATAAGAGTTAGCGCATGTTAATTTTAAATAAAGTGTTTAGGCGAGTATTGCCTCGTTAAAAAAGACCATGCACCCCTGCTATCGCCCCCAATACAGCAAGTAAACTGAGCGCAAGCAAGATCTTGTGCATGGTGTGAATCCAAGAAAATATTTTAGTGCTATCTTTTATTACTTGCTCATGGAACCATTGATGAAGAAATAGTGGCTCAAACACAAATAAGATTAGGGTGAATATAAACCAAATTAAGGTCATCAAGTGAATCCACCAGTATTGCAAATGCTGATAGCGATCCCAGGCATTCATAACGTCAATCATGTAGAAGCCTGAAATTCCGGTGACCACTGTGGCAAGTTTTGCCTGAAAAGAAAATTTTTCTTCGAGTTGCTCGAATAACGCCAGTTTATTTGTTGAACCGTTAATGTTTTTGAGCGATGGAATTAGCACTGTTGTAACAAATGCTACACCACCGATCCAAAGCACTACGCCAATAACATGAAGAACACGTGCAAAGACAAAATATGTGAAGCTTTCCATGTGTGATCTCTTCCTTGTTGGGTTAAATTTAATAAATAAAAAATCTTAATCTAATTGTTGCCAATTTTGTAATTATTGCTCTTCGTCAGTGCCTGTCAATTTGATTGCTCGTTATAAAGCGCTGCAATCAAATTAGCTTGATAGACCATGCCCACTAGGCGATCTTCGTTATTTACGATAGGAATTTGTCGGTAGCCTTGATTTGACATCAGTGGAATAAGAGCCGCGATATGTGCAGTTTCCGGAAGCACACTAACTGATGATGTCATGATGTGACCGACCGACTCCGGTTTACTTGATGATACCTCAGGTGTTCTGCGAATAAAAGCCCGAAACTTTTCTTGAAAAGTTCCATTAACGCTTACATTAATGAATTTAAAAAAATCATTCCAAGTAATAATGCCGATAACTCGCCTAGCTCTGTCAATAACGGGCATGGATTTAAGTTTTTCACTGTGCATGATTTTCCAGGCCTCTTCAACTTCTGTTCCGTATTCGACGGATAGTATATTTTTAACCATAATATCTGCGCAGGTTATATTACCTCGGAAGCGTTTAAAGCTTTGCAGTTGAGCATCAGTCAGTAATTTACTCAAATCTCCGGTTGAGATATCCATAAACATATCCCTGTTCCCCAGTGCTTGTTCTAGATCCTGTTCTGAAATGCCAACCCGCTGAGAAGGTTGAATAAAGGTGCTGTATTGATGCTTTTTATCCTTAACTTGATGAGCAACGGTAGGATAGTCGTAACGTAATAGCCAACGGTTAATGACAATTGCCATCAGCAACATAATGGCGACATTTAAAAGTACGGGCAATAGCACAAAATCATAACCCAGTGTAGTCGCAGCGCCTGCCATGATCGGTGTCAATGCGGTTGCTGCTCCAGGAGGGTGAAGACATCTAAATACTAGCATGACCAAAACACTGCCGCCAACCGCACAAGCCGATGCGAAAACGGTATGTGTAAAGACTTGAGCGCATACCACACCGATGACAGCGGATACCAATTGTCCACCGACCAGAGGCCAGGGTTGTGCCAGCGGACTGGTGGGCATGATAAATAAAATCACCGCAGATGCCCCCATTGAGGCAACGATAATCGGGTAGACCGTGTTTGAGCTGAATTGTTGTGTTATCCAGGCCGTCAGTAAGATAACACTGAAACACGATACCACCGAAATAAGCTTACCTTTAAGGCTTAAGTTGATTGGATCAATCGTTATAAAACGAAAAAACGGTTTAATGTTCATTATGAGAGGCTAATTCAGCCTGATGTGACTAAGAAGGCATCGGTATAAATATCGGCTGAGGCGGCGCCCTTGATAAAAGTCATTGTTTTCATTTGTTTGATCATGTCAGGATGTCCGCAGAGAAATACTCGCCAGCCTTTTAAATCCGGAAGCGACGCCAAGACAATATCATTAACACGCCCGTGACTAAAACCTTCGGGAACATAATTGCCCGATAGACAGGGAATGTAATGGAAATTTTCATGCTGATCGACCAGTTGGCGCATCTCATCAATCCGGTAAAGATCCTCAACATCACGACTGCCATGAAATAGATAAATGGGGCCGGAATGACCCTGTGCCAGTGCATCAGTTAAAATTCCAGCTAGTGGTGCCAGACCAGTCCCCGTTCCTACCAGAAGTAAACCTTGCTCGCTCCTTTCGGGAAGATAAAAGCAGTGTCCACGTGGTTCGGAGACGGCAATAGTATCTCCTATCTTGATTTCATCATGCAGCCATTCGCTAAACCTGCCATTGGGTAAACGACGAATATGAAACTCCAGGCTATTGGACTCTTGCGGGATATTTGCGATCGAATAGCTGCGCGTTAAGCCGTCAGATCTCTGTAAATTAACAAATTGTCCAGCGTTAAATTCGAATGCATCCTTAAATGCGATGATCAGTAACAAGGTATTTCTATTAAGCAGTTTGTTAACAACGACTGTTCCTTCGGTATAAAGCTCTGATTGATCGGGCAGTTTAATGACCATGTCCTGTTCAGGATGACACAAACAAGCAAGAAAGTAATTATGCTTTTTTTGGGTGTTTTTTAAACCCGTCTGAGCGGCTTCCGGCGGTAAAATATCGGAACTACAGACTATGCAACTATGGCAAGTGCCTTTTTTACAGGCGTAGGAAATAGCAATATTTTCGCGTAATAACGTATCCAGCACTGTTTCATGTGGTTGGCAAAAATAAGTATTGTCTTCAATCGTTAATGTGTACATTTTATTTTTCGATAAAACTGACTCCATAATGCCGAAAGAAAAAACATCATGGAGCAGTTATTATGTTTATCTGCCTAAGACATCATTGCGCGTGGTTTCACAGATAGCGACCACTTCGGCGATCAGTTCTTGAGGGACATTTAGCTCTTCCAGGGTTGCCCCCAAATTTTCTACAACTGCATCGAAATGGCTGTCATCCAAGCCCATCTTAACAAGGTGCGCATGGCCTTTGCGCATATCTTCCCCTGTATAGTTATGAGGGCCGCCAAATGCCATGGTCAAGAATGCTTTTTGTTTGGCCGCTTGTTTTTCCATATCAACGTTATCAAAAAAACGGTTAATACGGTGATCACTCAAAACCTTACGATAAAAAATATCCACAGCTGCATTGACAGCTGGCTCAGCGCCTATTCTTTCGTAAAGAGATTTTTCTGCATTGTCTTGTGTGTCAGTCATTGTTTTTTCCTTAGTGGTATAGGGTCAGTTTTTCATCATCCAGGGTTTGTCACGAGTAAAGAATAACACCCATATAAAACTTATACAATTTAAATATGTTAAAAACTATTTTTATAATTAATCAATCTTCTGTTGCTATACTAAGCTGCTGAAAAACAGATTATTAAATGGTAAATGTATGACTGAGAAGATCAAACCACGACAGCAGCAAATTTTAAAACTATTGTTGGAAAATAAAGCAGGATTGAGTATTGATGAAATCGCCACGGCATTAGCTATTTCCCGAAATGCAGTACAACAGCATTTTTCTGTACTGGAAAAAGATGGATATATACAAGCGGGAGTGCTTAATAAAACAGCAGGACGTCCAGTGCGTAGCTATGTTTTAACAGAAGCTGGAATTAACAGCTTTCCAAAGCAATATGCTTGGTTTTCTGAACTCATCCTCAATGACTTAAAAAACGAATTGGGTTCCGAAGCTTTTGAGCGCTATCTGCATAAGTTGGGTAGTAATTTGTCCAAAAGCTTGTTGTCTCAATTTGAAGGTAAGCAGACAGGCGAACGCATTGAAACATTAGTGAAAGTGATGGAAGGATTAGGTTTCAATGCAAGGAAGATAAAAGACTTCAGTTCGAATGAGTATGCTATTGAAGCCAATAATTGTATATATCATGACCTCGCTCAAAAACATGAGGAAATTTGCGAGTTTGATAGATCACTCATGTCCTCGTTACTGAACAAAGATATTGATCAAGTAGAGTGTATGGCAAAAGGTGGCGCTGTTTGTCACTTTAAAATCATCAATAAGTAATTGGTCATCGAGCAATAAAATTCCAGTGACTTACCGCTTTTAATTCTTTACTTCTCTTTCACTGGAAACATTTGGCTATCAACATTGCCACCCAGTAGTCCTTCACGTTTGTTAGTAAATTTAGTTGGATTAGGTTTTTGTTCAACGTACGGTTTCGACCCATACCTGCCATCTACATCCAAATAGCTGACCGTCAAGTTCCTGTTGTAACCGGTCTTTCAAGCATCATTCATGATTGATATTAAATGGCTGTTGATTGGAAAATGCACGATAATATACCCTTTGACCTAAAGCTCAATTAAATGTCACCTTTGACCATCGGCAAACTTGCCAAACAAACCGAAGTCACCATTGAAACCGTCCGCCACTATCAACGTATTGGTTTATTGGCGGAACCCGAGAAGCCCGATAGCGGTTATCGATGTTATTCAGCCGATGCGGTTACTAAAATCCGATCTATCAAACGTGCGCAGCAAGCCGGGTTTACGTTAAAGGAAATTGCTACCTTGTTATCTCTCGATGGGGCGCATTGTGCCGATGTACGGCAACTCGCCGAGCAAAAATGCCAGCAGATCGATCAACAAATTAAAGACTTAACAGCTCTCCGGCAGGCATTGGGTTCCTTGATCAATAGTTGTCAGCAGACAGCTTCATCCGTGCGTTGTGCCATTCTTGACGTGTTTAACGATGATAAATCAACCACCCCTTAATTTTTACATCACCCTCTTGACTCTGTTCTAAACAACAGGGTTTAGACTTCTTGCCAACATTGATAATTGTTTGGTTTAGGAGGTTCGTATGAAAACAGACCCTGACATACCCATTAACACCAAGTCATGGTTAGGTATCGGTGCTGTATTGGCCGCTATAGGTGCTTCGGCCTGCTGTGTCGGGCCGTTTTTGCTTTTATCTTTAGGTATTGGCGGGGCCTGGATGAGTTCGCTTACGGCAATGGAGCCGGCTCGTCCTTTTTTTATTATCCTGACCTTGGTCTTTATGGCATTAGGGTATCGCAAACTCTACCAGAAGCCTTCCTGTTGCGAAGAAGGTGCAGACTGCACTATATCCTATATTCAACGCAGACAACGCCGAGTGTTTTGGCTTGGCTCTTCGTTAATTTTGATGCTGCTGACTTTTCCTTGGTTAGCACCCTTTTTTTTGTCTTGAGAGAAAACAATATGACGATTAAATCCAGTTTGTTAATTCTGAGCTTGTCATCAAGCATTCTGTGGATACCGTTGGCTTATGCTGAAGCAACTACTGCACAGCCAATCCGGCAGCAAACGGTGACGCTGAACATAGAAAACATGACCTGTGCCATGTGTACAGTCACCATCAAAAAAGCTTTGCAGAAAGTCGACGGCGTACAGCAAGTAACTGTCGATTACGACTCCAAAACTGCGGTGGTCACTTTCGATACCCTAAAAACCGATAGTGAGGCGTTGATCAAAGCCACAACGGATGCCGGTTATCCGGGAACTCTTGCTACCCCGGTTTCTCGATAACGCCAAGGATAGTATGTCTGATTGCTGCTGGCCAAATACAATCGCCAAAACTAGACAGATTTGTCCAGAGTGTGGCTCTACATGTAAAAGTGTCGGTATGCCTACGCTTTACCATCAGGTCAGGTTCCCCAATAACCAGTCGCTTATCACTGACAGTTATTACTTTTGCCCGGCCAAAACATGCTCCGTTGGGTACTTCTCCAGTGCTGGCAATACTATTCCCAAGCAGCATTTACGAAGCTATCAAGCGATTCAAAACGACGCGCTTTGTTATTGTTTTGATATTGACGCTAATCATTATTTATCAGCGATAAAAGCCCACCGCGCAGAACCCATCAAAGAGTTTGTCATGCAGCGTACCAAAGCAGGGGAATGTGCTTGTGAAATCAGGAATCCGTCTGGGCAATGTTGTTTAGCAAATTTCAAACGTTTGGAAAATTAGTGGCATACAGTTGTCGGGTTATTGCTGGAAACCAGTCGTTCAGAAATTATATTTTTATTCATTCACTGACCGCACTTGGCACTCAACAGTCAGTCAAGTTTGTTAGTAAATTGAGCTGGGTTAGATCTTTATTCAACGTACGGTTTCGACCCAAACCGGCCATACGAATATGAATTTAGGCTTCTCTGAACCGGACATTCGATGCAAGCTGTAATTTGTAAATGATAAGCCTCATGACAGCACCTCGTAAGAAGTTCTGAAAATCTGTTTCTAAAGCTTTTGGAACTAGGTGTAACGGCTCGCATTTGAAAACAGTCGGGCTTGCAATCAACGCAGTTTTGAGCTCAAATTAATTGCAACTGAAAATATACTCCGGCTCACATTATCTGC
>Ga0192647_100504_pt1 | contig 27550 bp, 24 predicted proteins | sample LauGreFa1BDMLBSN_2_FD_133046 | JGI IMG/M metagenome (GOLD analysis project Ga0192647, IMG submission 133046) | Freshwater lake microbial communities from Lake Michigan, USA - Fa13.BD.MLB.SN - reassembly | ecosystem: Environmental > Aquatic > Freshwater > Lake | place: Lake Michigan, USA... | reverse complement strand
TGGCCAAGTCGGTGGAGAAATACCGACGAAATGCTCCAAACATCACAATCCTCTCTGGGTAATTCCAGTAAAGGCGAGATAATACCTGAACACCCTTACTCCCCATGGCGGTTCAGGCCGTTTTTGATTTTTCGCTTATGTCTTTGACACCCCACGATATCCAACGCTTGGCGCAACTCTCGCGGTTGCAGTTTGACGCCCCAACCGCCGAACGCATGCTTGGCCAACTCAATGGTTTTTTTGAGATCGTCGAGCAAATGCGCGCAGTGGACACCAATGGCGTGGTGCCGATGGCGCATCCGTTGGATGCCATGCACGGTTTGCGCCAAACCATTGCCGACACCGACGAGCATGGCATGACGCTGCGTTTGCGCGACGACCTGGTCAGCGAAACCAATCAACGTGATGCCAACATGCAAAACGCGCCCGCCAAAGACCGGGGCTTGTTTTTGGTGCCGAAAGTGATCGAGTAAGCCATGGCTGATTTGCACGACATGACAGTCGCCGAATTGGCGGCGGGTCTTAAACAAAGAGATTTCAGCGCGGTCGAATTGGCCACGCGTTTTTTGGCACGCATGGGCGGCAACCCGCACAACGCGTTTTTGGACATCGACAGCGAAGTGACATTGGCGCAGGCCAAAGCCTCTGATCAAAAAATTGCCGATGGCACTGCCGGCCCATTAGAGGGCGTGCCGATTGCGCACAAAGACATTTTTGTCACCCGCGAATTCGCCACCACCGCGGGCTCGCACATGTTGAAAAACTACCGCTCACCATTTGACGCCACGGTGGTGCAGCGATTGCGCGAAGCCGGCATGGTGAGCTTGGGCAAGCTCAATTGCGACGAGTTCGCCATGGGCTCGGCCAACGAAAATTCGGCTTACGGTGCAGTCACCAACCCTTGGGACACCACACGCATTCCTGGCGGCTCGTCGGGTGGCAGCGCGGCCGCCGTGGCTGCTCGCTTGGCACCTGCGGCCACTGGCACCGACACCGGCGGCTCCATTCGCCAACCCGCTGCGTTTTGCGGCATCACTGGTATCAAACCCACTTACGGTCGTGCATCGCGTTACGGCATGGTGGCATTTGCATCCAGCTTGGACCAGGCCGGTCCGATGGCGCGCAGTGCAGAAGATTGCGCCTTGTTGTTGTCGGCGATGTGCGGGCCCGACTTGGACCGAGACTCGACTTCATTGAATGTCGCCAATGAAGACTTTTCCCGACTGCTTGTCTTGCCTGCAAGTGACAAACCTTTGGCAAAAGCGGGCAAAGATGGCGGTGCTTTGCGCATCGGGGTGCCAGACCATTGGCTGGCATGGGAAGAGGGGCATGCGTCAGGTCAAGTGGATGGTTGCTCACCCGCCGTTCGCGTCGCCATACAAAATGCATTGCACGCGTACGAACAACTCGGCGCGGTGGTGCAAAGCATTCCCTTGCCCCACACACAACTTTCGATTCCTGTGTACTACATCGTGTGTGCAGCCGAAGCCTCCAGTAACTTGAGCCGTTTTGACGGCGTGAAATTCGGTCACCGTGCCAAAGAGTTTTCTGACCTGGCCGACATGTACCAACGCACCCGTTCTGAAGGGTTTGGTGATGAAGTCAAACGCCGCATCATGATTGGCAGCTATGTGTTGTCACACGGCTATTACGACGCCTACTATTTGCAAGCGCAAAAAATTCGACGCCTGATCGCAGACGGTTTTCAAACCGCGTTCGCACAATGTGACGTGATTGCCGGACCCGTCGCGCCCACCACCGCTTGGATACTTGGCGACAAAGCCAATGACCCGGTCGCCAACTACCTGGCCGACATCTTCACCTTGCCTGCGTCACTCGCCGGGCTGCCTTGCATGAGCATCCCTGTGGGTTTGGGTGACACAGGCTTGCCTGTCGGCTTGCAACTGATTGGCAATTATTTGCAAGAAGCATCGCTGTTGAATCTGGCGCATCGCTTTCAGCAAGTGACGCAACATCACTTGGCCAAACCGGAGGGTTTGTAAATGGGCGCCGCCAAATTGGTTCATGGGTATGAAGTGGTGATCGGGTTCGAAACCCACGCGCAACTCTCGACGCAAAGCAAAATTTTCAGCCGCGCCTCCACGGCCTTTGGTGCGCAAGCCAACACGCAAGCTTGCGCGGTGGACTTGGCCTTGCCGGGCACGTTGCCTGTGATGAACAAAGGCGCGGTCGAGCGCGCCATCGAACTCGGACTGGCATTGGGCTCGCACATCGCAGAGCGCAGCGTGTTCGCGCGCAAAAATTATTTCTACCCTGATTTGCCCAAGGGCTACCAAATCAGTCAATTTGAAATTCCCGTGGTCCAAGGCGGCTCGGTGTCTTTCTTTTTGGGTGAAGAGAAAAAAACCGTGCGTTTGGTGCGGGCGCATTTGGAAGAGGACGCGGGCAAGTCGTTGCATGAAGACTTCATTGGTCAATCCGGGATTGACTTGAACCGCGCAGGCACACCACTGCTGGAAATCGTGACCGAGCCCGATATCCGCTCCAGCGAAGAAGCCGTGGCGTATGCGAAAGAGTTGCACAAAATCGTCACGTGGATTGGCATTTGCGACGGGAACATGCAAGAGGGCAGTTTCCGTTGTGACGCCAACGTGTCGGTGCGCAAACCCGGCGCACCGCTGGGCACACGGCGTGAAATCAAAAACTTGAACAGCTTCAAGTTCATGCAACAAGCCATCGACTATGAAGTGCGTTGGCAGATCGAGCAAATTGAAGACGGCCATGCCATTCAACAAGCCACGGTCCTGTTCAACCCTGACACTGGCGAGACCCGCGCCATGCGCACGAAAGAAGATGCGGCGGATTACCGTTACTTCCCCGACCCGGATTTGCCACCGCTGGTGATTTCACGCGACTGGGTGGAGCGCGTGCGCAGCGAGATGGCCGAATTGCCCCGCGTGATGGCAGAACGGTTTGTGACGCAACACGGATTGCCCGAGTACGACGCGACCACGCTCACCCAAAGCAAAGCCATGGCGGCTTATTTTGAAGACACCGCTCGGGCTTGTGGTCAGCCCAAATTGGCCAGCAACTGGATCATGGGCGAGTTGTCGCGCCGCATGAATGCAGATGACTTGGGCATTGATCAATCACCAGTCAGCGCCACTCAACTCGCTGCGTTGATCAACCGGATCACGGACAACACCATCAGCAACAGTGCAGCCAAACAGGTGTTTGATGTGATGTGGACCGAAGGCGGTGATGTCGACAGCATCATCGAAGCCAAAGGCCTCAAACAAATGAACGACACCGGCGCTTTGGAGGCCCTGGTTGACGAGGTGCTCGCTGCCCACCCCCAAAATGTGGAAGAGTACAAGGCCGGCAACACCAAAGCCTTGAACGGGCTGGTCGGGCCGATCATGAAAGCCAGCAAGGGCAAGGCGAACCCTGCGCAAGTCAATGCGTTGTTGCTTAAAAAACTCGGTTGACTCTGACAACACAGTGATTCTGACCAAGTGGCAAGCAAGTACCACTCACACAATCTGAACGCACCGCACTGACAGCCAGAAGCGCATTCCCCTCAAACTCGGGAAACATCAGTTTGACACGGGGTCGTCCTTTGGACTACTATTGGGGTTTGCAATTTGAGTGGGATGAAAGCAAAAGCGAGTACTGTTTTTTGCAGCGGGGGTTTGATTTCGCCTATGCCAGTCAAGCCTTTCAAGATCCTCAGCAACGGGTGCAAGCCGATACACGATGGGAGTATGGCGAACAACGGTTTCAATTGCTGGGCCAAATCGATGGCCGGGTGTTTGTGGTGATTTTTGCAGAGCGCACCACACGCATTCGAATCATTTCAGCACGAAAAGCAAATTCAAGGGAGATCAAGTTTTATGAACACCAACCTCGATCGCTTTAAGTTACCTCGCACAAAAAAAATGCCTGTTGGCAAAGTTGATTTGGTCAGGGTAGATGCCACCACAGCATCCCAAATTCGCCGGCATCAACGCGATGACAGCTTGCAAGCCCAAGCCGATGGCGCTGCCTATGTGCGCGGAATCCGGGAGCGGTTAGGATTTTCTCAATCTGAATTTGCTGCACGCATCAACATACCTCTGGATACATTGCGCAACTGGGAACAAGGTAAACGTAAACCGACAGGTGCCGCCTCGGCATTACTCAAAATTCTGGACAAAGCGCCTAAAGCAGCTCTGCATGCATTGGTTTGAATGTGGGGCTTCACACTGAAAAGCATTCATTCCCATGCCAACCCCCCTCATCCTCATCCCAGGCTTGATGTGCGACCACAGCGTGTGGTCACCCTTATTGCCTTTGCTTCCCCATCAACAAATTCAAATCGCTGACCATGGCGAGAGCGACTCGTTGGTTGAGATGGCGCGTCGCTTGCTGAACAACGCGCCGCCTTCGTTTGATGTGGCAGGCCACTCCATGGGTGGTCGGGTGGCTTTAGAGGTGTACCGGCTCGCACCCGAACGCGTGCGTCGCATCGCTTTGATGGGAACAGGTTACCTGCCACTGCCGCACGGTGACGCTGGTGAAACAGAACGCGCCGGCCGCATGGCGCTGTTGTCACTGGCCCAAACACACGGTGTGCGCGCCATGGCTTCGCAGTGGGCCAAGCAAATGGTGGCGCCTGCTCGCTTGCATGACACCCCATTCATTGACGGGATTCTGACCATGTTCGAGCGCAAACCGGTGGAAGTGTTCGAGCGTCAAATCCATGCGCTGCTCACGCGTCCTTCGGCCAGCGATGTGTTGCGCGAATTGCGCATTCCTTGTTTGGTGATGACAGGCGAACACGACGGTTGGGCGAATGTCGCTCAGCACCGCGCCATGGCGGCGTTGATACCTTCTCATCCAGAGGTGTGTGTGATTGCACAGGCGGGTCACATGTTGACCATGGAAGAACCCGCGTCAGTGGCTCAGGTGTTTCTGAACTGGCTGAACTGATGGCGCGGTTTCGTCACTGAACTGGGTGGCACTGCCATGGATTGCAGCACGCCCGAGACGATCAAGCCTTGCGCCAGATAGTAGGTCGCCAACACCCACAAACCTGCATAGGGCAGAGGACTGACAAAGCGGTCGATGGCTAGCAGTGTGTCTGACACCATGAACACCATGGCACCGACAGCCACCCAAGCACTGCCACGGTCTTGGCGATGCAAATAACGCCCCCAAGCCAGCGCTGCCATGCTGGCCAACACCGCCACATACGCCGCCACAGGCATGCGCATGGCTGGCGGCAGGCCGTTGAACCACAGACCGGCGTACACCAACACACCAGCGGCCATGCAACACACAAACGGTTTGGCTGGGGGGCGAGCGGGTGCATCTCTGGTCAACAACCACGCATAGCAAACATGCGCCACCAAAAATGCCACCAACCCCGGCATGAACAAGCCGGGATAAAGCAGCAACACATCGCCCACCCAACTCAACCCCAAAGCACGCACCAACCAAGTTTGCGACTTCTCTGGCAAGTGCTCAGCCAACCAAGCCACGAACATCAACATCAACAAGGCGATCGGCTTGGCAAAAAAATACACGTCACTCCATCCACAAGCGGATGCGGCGGTGGACATGGCCGCAAATTGCACGTAAGCACACCACCACGGCGTGAGGCGGTTTTGCAGCAAGGCATTCACGCCCCACAAACCCGCGGTCACCGCCAACACGCTGACAGCCGCATCGCCCCAGCGCATGCTGTCCATGTGCCACAACAGGTCCATGGCCGCAACCAACAACAACACAAACCAACCCACCGCCCATTGCAGCGCGGCTTGGTTTTGAACGGGTCGAAACGGGACATGGTTCTGCAAGGAAAACTCGGGCTTGGGAAAACGCGCGGCCACATCCTCTGGGCGCCAGCCAGGGCGTCGCCACCAGACGCGCGCTTTGTCAAGCCAACGGCTGGCGTGCCAACTGTCATGCAACAAACCGCTGTAGACCTGCCAATTTGCCCACAACGGGTCCCAACTGTTGAGTGAAGCACGTGTTCCGTACACACAAGGTTCGTTCGCGTCTTCCTCTTTGAAGCTGCCAAACACCCGGTCCCACACCACTGAAATGCCGCCGTAGTTGCGGTCGACATACACATCGTTCACGGCATGGTGAACGCGATGGTTGGACGGCGAACAAAACCACCGGTCAAACCAGCCTAACTTGGCGACATGCTCGGTGTGCACCCAAAACTGGTAGAGCAAATCAATCAAGGCCACGATGCCAAACACCAGCGGTGGCACACCGATCAATGCCATCGGCAAATAAAACACCCAGCCGATGGCCACGCCGGAGGTGGTCTGTCGCAATGCCGTGGACAAGTTGTAGTGTTGGCTTTGGTGATGCACCACATGACCGCCCCAAAAGAACGCCACTTCGTGACTGGCGCGGTGGTACCAGTAATAACAAAAGTCATAAAGCACCAAGGCCACCAACACACCGATTGCGCTTTGCCAAAAATCAGGGTCGTTGAACAACGCCACCTGCTCAAACACCAAGGTGTACAAGGTGATGCGAAACACGCGGGTGAACACGGCGCTCAATTGACTGATCACGCCCAAGCTGATGCTGTTGATCGCGTCATCCCAACGGTAGGTTTGCGCTGACCGCTGACCACGCTGTGACAAGCGCCAGCCATGCCACCACTCGAGGGCGATGGCCAAAAAAAACACCGGTGCCGCCAAAACCATGATGAAGCCCATGTGCCTGCCCTTTGCTGTCTTTTGTTTTGACGTCAAGGCGTTTTGGGCAACAAAGCCCACAAACGCAGCGGTTGTTTCATGCGACCGGCCAATTCACCGGCGGCCGCGCCAGTGCCCATGTACAAATCAGCGCGAACCGCACCGACGATGGCACTGCCCGTGTCTTGCGCCACCACCAGCCGTTGCAGGCTTTGCGTGGGCCCGGGTGTCACCATCCACAACGGCGTGCCGTAGCTCACGCTCAAGGGGTCTATCGCCACCGACCGGCCAGGTGTCAACGGCAAGCCTTGCGCCCCGCGCGGTCCGATGCTCGGGTCGATGATCGGCTCTTCCTTGAAAAACACATAACGCGGATTCACCCACAGCAAGGCTTGTGCCTTTTGCGGGTTGCGTTGCAACCATGTTTTGATACCTGGCCACGAGGCATCTTTGATGTCGCCTTTGTCCAGCAACCAACGGCCTATGCTTTGGTAAGGCTGCTCGTTCGACGCGGCAAACCCGACACGCACGGTGCGTATGCGGCCATCGCTCTCGGTGATGCGCAACCGTCCCGAGCCTTGGATGTGCAACACCATGGCATCGATCGGGTCTGCCAGCCATGCAATCTCACGCCCATGCAAAGCCGCTTGCGCGGTTTGCATGCTTTCAATTTCCTGTCTTGTGAACCACGGCTGTCCGGCTTTCAAACCAGCGGGCGGGCGATACAAAGGCACAGAAAAACCATTGCCGGGGATTTTTCTGGCCTCCAACACAGGCTCGTAATAGCCGGTCAACAAACCGTCTGCTTCGCCCTCCAGTGATTCAATGCGATGCGGTTGCAAGGTTTGCATCAACCATTGTTTTTGTTCTTCGTCCGAAGCCAATGTCAACCGCCGCACTTGCGGGCACAAGTTGGTCATCAAGCCACTGGCGCGTTCGCAATTGCCCAACAACACCGACCACACGTCGGGCATGGACTCTTTGTCCCAACCGGGCAAATCGCGCCACTCCACCGGTACGAATCGACTGCGTTTGTCTGGCGCGGCTGACGGCGGCGCCTCGGTCACCGAGGGCGCAGGTTTGGCGGGAATGGTCGGTATGCTGAGCACCGGCGGCGGCAAACTGCTGGGCGCAGGGGCAGGCGTCATCAATGGCACTTGGCTGGCACATGCAGCCAAGCAACAAGGCAACAGCCAACGGCTGACAGATCGCCACATCCATGCCATGGGTTTACGCCCAAAGATTACAGTCCATGCTGAACAAGGAAACACACACATGCTGCTGATTTTGCTTGAAGCTTTGGGCGCCGGATTGATTTTGGTGTTGATCGTTTGGTGGACCATGTTCTCGGGTCGTCGCAAAGGCGAGCGCGATGCCGATGAATGATTCACACTGACGCGGTGTTCAACGCCGGCATTTGTGCTCTGCGGTCTTGCAACACCTGCATGTTCAATTCCGTCACCACGCACGCCGCATGTTCCGGTTGACACGCAACCACCTGTCCCCAAGGGTCGACCCAGATCGAATGCCCCCAAGTGCGCCTGCCGTTGTCATGCACACCGGCTTGGGCGGCGGCCCCCAGCCACACCAAGTTATCCAACGCCCGCGCGCGCATCAACAATTCCCAATGCGATTGGCCGGTGGTGTGAGTGAATGCGCTCGGCACCAATACCAAATGGGCACCCATGCGCGCCAGCTGTTGGTAAAGCGCAGGAAAACGCACATCAAAACAAATGCTCAAGCCGATGCGCCAACGGTGCCCATCGCGCGAAGGCAAATCGAAACACACCGGCGAGTCGCCCGCGCGCTGCACTCGCGCTTCGTCATAGCGTTCTTTGCCATTGTCGAAATGGAACAAATGGATTTTGTCGTAGCGTGTCACACACTCACCCGCCGGGTTGAACACCAAACAACTGTTGCTCACATGTTGGCTGTCACCGGGCACAGCCAAGGGCATGCTGCCAGCGACCAACCACAAACCATGTTGCTGCGCCAGTTCAGACAAGCGGCGTTGCATGGGGCCTTGGCCAAAGGGCTCGGCGATGTGCAACTTGTCAGTGTCTTGGTGCCCCATCAAGCAAAAATACTCAGGCAATACCGCCAACTCTGCCCCTTGCGCGTGGGCTTGCACCATCAACTCAGCGACCGTGTCCAAATTGGTTTGTACATCAGCAGCTGACACCATTTGCAGCAGCGCCGCTTTCATGGTTTGGCCTCTGCGGGTTTGGCTGGCGTGCCGGCCTTGCCGTCGATTGGCGTGCCATCTTTTTTCGTCACCTTCGGGTCTTTCCACGTGCCTTGCACATGCAACTCTTGGGTGTTGGATTTCATCAAAGGCTTGCGCAACACATACTGGGCCAAGAAAGTCGTCAAACCCACCAAGGGATTGATGGCGCTGTAAACCAGTGATGCGGTGCCCGCATTGAGCTCGGGCACGATCACCACCTTGATGTCTTGGGTTTCGTTTTTCAAATCCGCCCGTCCCTCCATCAGCACCGCTGCGCTCACGCCTTTCATTTGCAAATTGTTGGTGCTGGCGATGCCTTGCTGAATGTTGACGTCCCCGCGCACAAAGTCAAACAAAAACCCATCGCTGAACACATCACGAAAGTCGAGCATCAAGCGTCTGGGCAAGGACTGCAAGGTCAGCACGCCGAGCAACCTGGCCACACCGGGTTCGGTTTTCAAAAACTGTCCGCGCTCCATGCTGACATTGAATTGGCCGCTCATGCTGTTGTAGTCGGGTGAGAAAGGCGAACCTTGCCAGCCCACTTGGCCCACCATGCGGCCTTTGCCATTGCGCATGGCCCCTTTGTAACCCAGTCTGTCAAGCAACTCGCCTGAATCCTGAATTTGCAGCGTGAATTCCAGTTGTGAACGTTTGGCCGCTGCTTTGGCCGCGCCGCCCCACTGACCTTTGCTTTGGAAACTGGCCTCGGGCATGGTCAGGTTGAGCTTGTTCAACACCCACTCACGCGTGCCGCTGGTGTTGGTGCGGGCAAAGCCTTCAATGTCAGCGCGTCCCAGCGCAATGCCGCGCAACTCCAGGTTGTCAATGACGATCTCGAGGGCAGGCATGTCTTTGGGTGAATCCGACATGGTCGTTTCCACGTCTTCCAGCAAAGAAGGTGGCAGGGACAAATAGCTCAAATGCGCATTGAGCTTGGCGGTCGCACCGTCTTGCGCCGGACGGTAATCAGCCACCCCCTGAAACTCGTTGGCACGGGCTTGGATGCGCCATTGCTTGGCCTGTTTTTCTGCATTCACTTGCAATTGCTTGTAGGTTCGTGCGGACCAGATCAGCTCTTGGGTTTGCACGTCTATTTTGGTCGGCATGTAAGACGCCACGGTGCTGCGGGTCGTGCTGCTGGCTGGCGTCGGCGCCTCTTCATCCATCCAACTGTTGAGCACCGGCTGCCACTCGTCCATGTTCAGTGCGGCTTGCTTGACCTGCAACACCACACTGTTGTCTGCGGGTTCTTTCCAAGCAGCCGAGCTGCCCAGTTGAATCTGACCGCGCAACACGCTGGGCGTGTTGCCGCTGGTGTCTCGCCAATAACGCACATTCAAGAGGCTGCCCAAACCGAATTGCAATTGGTCTTGGCTGGCCGTGTTGCGACCAGACGCCGCACGCGACACATTGCTGTCAAAGCGCATGGGCAAACTGGCCGATGCGGATTTGCCCAAGGGCGCAGGCAAGTCAATCGCCATGCCTTGCAAATTGCTCTGTACCGTCAACTCTGGGCTGCCTTGTCGCAAGCTCAGCGTGGCGGAGTAATTGGCGTTGCCGTTCAAGCGGGTGGTGAGCGTCGACAGGCTGGCGAACTCGGGCGCTTGTTTGATGGCATCGGAAGAAATGCTGCCTTGCACGTTGATGCGTGCCGCGCCTTCAGCAGGGTTTTCGTTGAAACGCAGCGCGCCGTCCATCTTGGCCTCGCCGCCCAAGAAATTCAACCGCAGGTTGTTGATGTTCAAACCAGATTGGGTGTAGTACACCAACCCCTTGGTTTTGAACAACTTGGGAACGGCCGCTTGCAATTGAATGTCATTGCCATTGAGGTTGACCGACCCCTGGACCCGGCTGTTGCTCAAGTTGGACACCGGCAAAGTCAAACGGAACTGGTGCTCTGCCAAACCGTTGACGCCCGCCGGGTTGAACCAACGGCCCACGGAATCCGCCAAAGGCGACGCATTGACGGTCAGCAAAGCGTCACTGAGGTTGCCTTTGAGTTGGGCGCTGACCTCTGCCACGGTGTCGTTCAGGTCCGGGATTTGCACATCGAGTTGCGTGATCTGCATGGCCGCCATTGGGCCGATGCGGGCATGGTTGGATTTCACCTGCAGCTGTTGACGCTTGACCACCAACTCGCCATTGGCTTGCTGCACGGCGGGCCACAGGTTCGGCGACTTGGCGTTGCCCGTGCCACTGGTGGGCGGTGCATATTGGAACCCCAATTGAAGAAACGGGGCACGGACATTGAACACGCCATCGTTGGTTTGATCAAAGGGAAAGTGGTCGAGCGGGCCTTGCAATTGCACCGTGGCCTTGTCAAACCATCCCGTGGTGATGGCGTCCCGCACATAGCGCCGGGCTGCCCCGTCCAAGGCAGTGGGCAAATAACGGTGCAAGCGCGAGGCTTGTAAACGTTGCACCTGAACCTGCAAATCCAAATGGCCCATCGGTAACTTGGCGTCGCCTTGCTCCCAGCTCAGGTCAAAGTTGCCTTGTCCATCGGCATTGCTGACTTGCGCGTTTTGCAATTTGACCTGCCAACGCGCCTGCGTTTTCCCCCAACTCAGCGCGGTGCTGAACTGCTTGACAGGAATCAATGGCTCATCCAACCAGTCCACCAAGGACACATGCCCATCTTGCACGTCCATGCGTGCCTTGCCAGAGAGCTCGTTGAATTCGAATTCGAGGTTGGCATTTTGCAAACCTGGCCACCAGTCGTCCTCCGGTTTGGGCTGGGCGTTCGGCGCGCTGGCGTTGATTTGCAATTGGCGAATTTGCCCGAGGGCCTTGTATCGCACAGCCGGGGAACCCGCATCAAACCACTGCAGGTCCAAGGCCTGCATTTGCCCTTGCGGTTTGGCTTGGTTCAAGCGCGCTTTCATGTGATCGCTCAACGGCAGTTGGGCGGCGATCCGCGCCATGACTTCGATCGGCAAGTCTTCAATGTGCAATTCGCCTGTGGCTGCCCAGTGGCCATCACCCGGGCGCGGCTTGCGCCATGCCAAGCGTGTTTTGCCACTGGTCCAAGCTTGACTTTGGGCCGGGGTCACGCTGAATTGTTCGGTCAACAACTCGTGACCCAGACCACCCATCCAAGGCTGCAGCCGCACACGGCCGGCGATGGCATCGAATGCGAGGGCATCTTTTTGCTTGTCCCATTGCAAGGTCACTTGCTTCAATGCCAAGTCCACGGTTTGGTTATTCCACGCGCCTTGGTCAATGTCAGCCCAGGCACGCAGCCAGCCTTTGCCTGACAGCAGTTCTGCTTGCGCCGCTGACTTCAGGTAAACCGAGGCACGGCTGATGTCCACCTCGGGCAGTTGTGCATAAATACGGCCTTTCCATGTGGCGACATCGCTGGGCCGGTTGTTGAATATCGATTGGGTGAATTGCCCCTGAATTTGAAACGGCTGACCCCAGTCTGCCGGTGGCTTGGCGTCGAATCGCCAACGGTGGCTGCGCAGTCCGTTTTGCCATTGGATATTCACCTCGGTCAAGTCGACTTCAGGTTGTTGCAGCCAGTCGTCCAGCCAACGCAAGCGGCCGTTTTGCACCGAAATGTGTGGCTGTCGAAGCAACCAATCGAGCATGTCTGCGTTGTCTTGTGCCGCCAACTGCATGCCCGCCACTTGCCAGTGACCTTGGGCATCGCGCCTGACTTCCAGCTCGGGCGAGGTCAATTCAATCCGGTCCAAGGTCAGGCCCAGCAACGAGGTGGGTGACAAACTGACACGCACCTGCGGCAAACGCAGCACTTCTTGTTGTTGCGGGTTGCGCAACACCACGTCAGTCAAGATGAAGGTGGGCACCCATCCGTCAGACTCGGATTGCAATTGGCCGATGCTCAATTGCACGCCCCACGCCTTGGACGCCATGGCTTCGATTTGGGGTTGCCAGTCGAGTATTCGCGGCACAATCCACCAATGCAACGCGGCGGTGGCCAACAACATGAGTGACCAGAACCCGAGCACCAGCCACCACAACCATCGGGTCAGCCTGACATACCAACGCCAAGCGGCACTTGCGGCAGCAGGGGGCAGCGGTTGTTCAGCCATGCAAAATGTTTACCGAGTTTGTAATGAGCACACCTTGAAATTATCACCGCCAACCGTCGGGTGGAGACAAGCACATGGCAAATAGCCTGCCTTTTTCTGGCGCCGCCGGGTCGCGTCTGGTTCAGCGACTGCGCCGCCGCTATGACCCGCACCTGCATTTGCTCGCGCCCGGCATGCCTACGCGCGAATCCTTGGCGCATTGTTTTCAAGGGCTGCTGACCCCTTACCCTGACATGGGAGACGCCTTGCGCGTCTTGCGACAACTGTGTCTGGAACGGTTGGTGGTGCTCGATTGCGAACAGCAAGTGCCGTTGGACGTGGTCACCCATGCCATGACCTGGTTGGCCGAATTCACGCTAGACCAAGCCCTGCGCGAAGCCACGGCACGCGTGTCGGCGCGCCACGGCATGCCCCGGCGCAGCGACGGCACGCTCGCGCAGTTGTGGGTGGTGGGCATGGGCAAGCTGGGTGCCGCCGAGTTGAACGTCTCCAGTGACATCGATTTGGTGTACGTGTATGACGAAGATGGTGAAACCCAAGCAGATGATGGCGCAGGCGTGCGCATCGACAACCATGTGTTTTTTGACAAGGTGGTCAAACAGCTGTTTCGCTTGATTGGCGACACGACCGAACACGGTCAAGTGTTTCGCATGGACTTGGCGTTGCGGCCCAACGGCGAATCAGGGCCCAGCGTGGTGTCTTTGGCTGCCTTGGAAAACTATTTTCAAGCCCAAGGCCGTGAATGGGAACGGCTGGCTTGGCTCAAAGCGCGGGTGATTGCCCCGGCGTCATGCATGGACCAGGTGCCCGCCTTGCGCGACATCGTGACCCCGTTTGTGTTTCGTCGCTACCTTGATTACAACGTGATCGAGGCTTTGCGCGATGTGCACCGGCAAATCCGCGCCCATGCGCAACGCCAAAGCGTGGGACGGCCCGAGCGAGCCAACGACGTCAAACTGGGGCGGGGCGGCATCCGCGAGATCGAATTCACCGTGCAAATGCTGCAAGTGGTGCGCGGCGGGCAATTTCCCGAATTGCGCATGCGCCCGACATTGGCCGCCTTGCCGGCGTTGGTGCAAGCCCGTTTGATGCCGCCTGAGACCGCCGAGGCGTTGGCGCAGGCCTATGTGTTTTTGCGCCGGGTGGAGCACCGGGTGCAGTACCTGGACGACAAACAAACCCACGTCCTGCCCACCGAAGCAAACGACTTGCACTGGGTTGCGCAAAGCATGGCATTGCCCGACGCTGAATCGCTGGCCGCGCAATTGGCCCATTGGCGTGACAAAGTGGCGCATGAATTTGAACGTTTGCTGCGCCCTGTCGACAGCGAACCAGCCGATACCGCCCAAACAGTGCCCAGCACCGACATGGACAGCTTGCTCGAACCCTTGAACCCGGCGCTGCGCCAACGGGTGGCTGCATGGACAGATTCGCCTCGGGTTCGCGCGCTGCGCGATGACGCCAGGCAACGTTTGTTCAAGTTGGTGCTGCGCACCCAACTGTGGCTGAGCGAAGGCCGTGTCAGCGAAACCGCCGCCGTGCGTTGGTGCGACTGGATGGAGCCGTTGCTTCGGCGTGAAACCTATTTGGCATTGCTGCTGGAACGCCCGACCGTGCATTCGCAATTGCTCAAACTGCTGGACGCGGGACGCTGGACCACCGCTTACTTGATGAAACACCCGGGCGTGATCGATGAATTGGCTGACCCGGGCATGTTGGATGAACGCTTTGACCCCGCGTTGTTGTCCCGCAATGTGCAAGCCCGCCATGACGCGCTGCAAGCCCATGCGGGTGACGATGAAGAAAGTTTGCTCAATCTGTTGCGCCGTGCGCACCATGCCGAGCTGTTTTTGACGCTGGCGCGCGATGTCGGGGGCCGCTTGCAAGTGGAGCAAGTGGCCGACGATTTGAGTGCCTTGGCCGATTGCATGGTGGACATCACCGCGCGCTGGGTCTGGTCACGCTTAAAGAACAAACACCGCGACAGCCCTTGCTTTGGCATCGTGGGCTACGGCAAATGGGGTGGCAAAGAACTCGGATACGGCAGTGACTTGGACATCGTGTTCATTTACCAAGACGAGCACCCCCAAGCCGCCGAGGTGTATGCCAGTTTTGCGCGCAAACTGATTCAATGGTTGACCACCCAAACCGGTGAAGGCGACATGTATGAAATTGACACGGCGCTCAGACCGAATGGCAATTCAGGTTTGCTGGTCAGCAGCATCGAGGCCTTTGCCGATTACCAATCACAGCGCGGCAGCAACACCGCTTGGCTGTGGGAGCACCAAGCCATGACACGGGCGCGGTTTTGTGTCGGCGACCCACGGTTGCGTGACGCGTTTGATGCCGTTCGCCGCCAAGTGCTGTGTGCACCGCGCCAGGCGCAGGCATTGGCCACCGAAATCATCGCCATGCGCGACAAACTGCGCGAGGCATATCCCGCGCCAGCCCATGTGTTTGATGTCAAGCACAGCCGTGGCGGCATGATGGACGCGGAATTTGCGGTGCAATTTTTGGTGCTGGCGCATGCGGCCACGCACCCTGGTCTGCAAGACAACATGGGCAACATCGGTTTGCTGTTACATGCCGAGCAAAGGGGACTGCTGCCGCCAGAGGTGGGAACCCATGCCGCCTCGGCCTACCGTGAACTGCGCCACCGGCAACACCAAGCCCGTTTAGACGAACAGGCTGGCCGTGAAGACCCGGCAGCCATGGCCCCGTACTCATCGGCCATACGGGCGCTGTGGCATGCGGTATTTGACGCTTACACCACTTGAGACAGCACTCACCTCGACCACAGTGCTGACAAGTAACTTTGTTTGAGGGGGCTTTGGGCGTTGTCGTGGACAATACCCGCAAACTAACGCATGATCCACCGAATGAAAATCTTCACTTCTTCCAACCTGTTTTTGGCTTTGGGCTTGGCGATGTCGTTCGCCTCGCCGGTGTTTGCTCAAAACAGCAAAGCCGCCGCTGACAACAAATGCCCTGTCGTGTTGCAACACACCGTGGAACGGCTGCAAGACGAAAAACCCCAAAACCTGTGCCAATACGCCGGCCAAGTGGTGTTGGTGGTCAACACCGCCAGTTTTTGTGGTTTCACCCCACAGTACAAAGGCTTGGAAGAACTGTATGCACGCTACAAAGACAAAGGCTTGGTGGTGCTCGGTTTTCCTTCCAACGATTTCTCACAAGAACCTGGCAACAACCAAAAGATTGCTGACTTTTGCGAAAACACCTATGGCGTGAAATTCCCCATGTTCAGCAAAACCGCTGTGCGCGGCGAGGATGCCTCACCGTTGTTCAAACAACTCACCCAGTTGACCGACACCGCACCGAAATGGAATTTCTACAAATACCTGATCAGCCGCGATGGCAAGCAAGTGAAAAGCTTCAACAGCACCACCGACCCGCTGAATGCCAAATTCCTGGCCGAGGTCGACAAACAACTCAGCGCCAAACTGCCCTGACATGAGGGTGCGGGTGGCAATTGTCGGCTCAGGCATTGCCGGTCTGTCTGCGGCGCATCACCTGCAAGACCATGCCGAAGTGAGCTTGTTCGAAGCGGGCGGGCATTTCGGCGGGCATGCCAACACCGTAGACATCACCTTGCCCGGCGCCCACGGCCCATGTACGCATGGTGTGGACACGGGTTTTCTGGTTTACAACGAACGCACTTACCCCGGGTTGATTTCTCTCTTTGAACAACTCGGCATTGAGACCGCGCACTCGGACATGTCGTTTTCGGTGCAAGCGCCTTGGGGTGGCTCAGGTGTTCTCGAATGGAATGGCGCAGACTTGAACACCGTGTTCGCCCAACGGCGCAATCTTTTTCGCCCGCGTTTTTGGTGGTTATTGCGCGACATCTTGCGCTTTAACCGTTTGACCACCGAGCTGGCCAAATCGTATGACGACGGTGCGTTGATGCAGCCATTGCAAGCGTTTTTGGACCAGCATGGTTTTGGCCCCACGTTTCGCGACACCTACTTGTTGCCCATGCTGGGTTGCATTTGGAGTTGCCCGACCGCACAAATGCTCGAGTTTCCAGCTGCCACCATGGTGCGGTTTTGTGACAACCATGGCCTGTTGCAAGTCAACAACCGGCCGCAATGGTTCACCGTCAAAGGTGGCTCGCAACACTATGTGAAAGCGGTCACGTCTCGCGTGGCGCACAAACACTTGCGCACTCCGGTGTTGTCGGTTGAACGCGATGCAGACGGGGTGACTTTGCACACCGCTTCGGGTTCTCAGCGTTTTGACCACGTGGTGTTGGCATGCCATGCCGACCAAGCGTTACAGACATTGGCCGCGCCCAGCGCTGATGAGCAATCGGTGCTCTCGGCGATTCGTTTTCAGGACAACCTCGCGGTCTTGCACACCGACACCTCGGTCATGCCTGATCGCAAATTGGCTTGGGCGGCTTGGAACTACCAGCGCTTGCGCGATACCTCGCACGGCAGCCGCGTGTGTTTGCACTATTGGCTCAACAAATTACAACCCTTGCCTTTCTCGCAAGACGTGTTTGTCTCACTCAACCCGTTGACAGACATTGACCCATCCCAGGTGTTGGGGCAGTTTCACTACACCCACCCGGTGTTTGATTTGGCCGCGATTCAAGCGCAGCGCCGCATGGGCCCACTGCAAGGCCAACAACACACCTGGTTTGCAGGTGCTTGGATGGGTTATGGCTTTCATGAAGATGGCTACAAAGCCGGTCGTGCCGCGGCGCAAAGCATCGTGCAAGGCATCATGCAAGAGGAGGTCGTGTGACGCCAGCAACCGCGCCAACACCTTTGATTGGCACAGGCGTGGTGCGACACACTCGCCACCGTCCCCGTGGCCATGCATTCGCTTATGCCACGTGGTTTTTGCTGTTGCCCATGCGCAGCATGTCGCGTCACGGCGGTGGCGATTTGGCCCTCAATCGGCGCGCTTGGGTGTCGTTTCATGACGTGGACCATGGCGACGGCCGCCCGACTGCCCAAGGCGGCGCCTTGGCTTGGCTCGATGAATTGCTGCATGCCCAAGGCATTCACGACGCCCAAGGCGAGGTCTGGTTGCACACCTATGCACGTGTGCTGGGTTATGTGTTCAAACCGGTGAGTTTTTGGTATTGCCACCGCATGGACGGTTCACTGGCGGCGATGGTGGCAGAAGTCAACAACACCTTTGGTGAACGCCACTGTTATGTGTTGCCGTCGCCTCGTGAGGGGGTGAGCATGCTGGCAGAGAAAGTATTTTTCGTCTCGCCCTTTTGCCAAGTGCAAGGGCAATACTGTTTTCGCTTCATGCGCAGCCAACGGCCCGAGGCAGACCGCACCGTGGTGCGGATTGACCACAGTGACACACAAGGTCTGTTGATCAGCACCAGCGTCAGTGGCCAGTTGCAACCACTCACCGCTGCCAGTCTGCGCCGCGCGCTGTGGTCACACCCCTTGCACAGTTTGGGCGTGATCGCGCGCATCCATTGGCAAGCCTTGCAACTCTGGCTAAAGCGTGTACCGTTGGTTGACAAACCTTCTCCCCCCGACTTGTTCGCTACCCGTGGTGGCGATTGACCCTGCGTGACCCTCCATGACGACTTTGCATTCACCCGATCAGCTGTTGACCCTGTTGGGTAAATCCGCGCCTTTGGCCGCACGCCGTGGACTGGCACTGTTGCAATCGATCCAACACGGCGGTTTGCGCATGCAATGCCCGGATGGCAGCTGGGTTCGCTTCGGACAGGACAGCGGCCCGCAAGCCGACATCCTGCTGCGCAATTGGCAAGTCTTTGGCGCAGCCTTGCGATCAGGTGACATTGGCTTTGCCGAAACCTACATGGCTGATGATTGGGACACCACAGACCTGACCGCGTTGCTGCAATTGCTGGTGGTCAATCGCCGCCCGATGGACGACATGATTTTCGGCACCTGGTGGGGCCGACTCGGCTACCAAGTACGCCATTGGCTGCGGCGCAACAACAAGCGCAACAGCAGCAAAAACATCCATGCCCATTACGACTTGGGCAACGCGTTTTACAGCGCTTGGTTAGACCCGAGCATGACCTATTCATCGGCATGGTTCGATGGCAACCCGCATCAAGGTTTGCAAGCAGCCCAACTCGCCAAAGTACGGCGTGCGTTGCGCATGGCGCAAGTTCAACCCGGCGCTCGCGTGTTGGAAATTGGTTGCGGCTGGGGCGGGTTGGCCGAGATCGGTGCGCGCGAGTTCGGCGCGCAAATGACGGGCATTACCCTCAGTCCCTCACAACTGGCTTATGCACAACAACGCTTGCAAGCGTTGCCTGCGACTGCCGACTTGCGTCTTCAAGATTACCGCGACACCAACGACGGTCCATATGACGCCATTTGCTCGATTGAAATGATCGAAGCGGTTGGCCGCGAGTATTGGCCGACCTATTTTCAAACCATCGCCCGCTTGCTCAAGCCCGGTGGTCACGCGTGCATTCAAAGCATCGTCATTGACGACGCCTTGTTTGAACGCTATGCACTGGGCACCGACTTCATTCAACAATACATTTTCCCTGGCGGCTTTTTGCCCAGCCGACAAACCTTTGTCGCGCAAGCGCAGGCGGCGGGTTTGCAAGTGACCGATGCGTTCGCATTTGGTTTGGACTATGCAGAAACCCTGAAACGCTGGCGCGAATCATTTGCGCTCATCTCAGCCACATTGCCTTCCATGGGCTATGACCGGCGCTTTGAGCGCACTTGGCTGTTTTACCTGTGCTATTGCGAGGCCGCATTTATAGAGCACAACACCGACGTGCTGCAGTTCACCTTGCGTAAACCTGCATGACCACGCTCACGCGCCGCGGGCTGTTGTCGATGGCGTTGCCCGCTTTGCCATTGGCGTTTGTGGCATTGCCTTTGTATGTGATTTGGCCGCATTATTTTGCCAACCGCTTCGATGTGTCGTTGGGTTTGATCGGTGGCTTACTGCTGCTGGCACGCACCTTGGACGCGCTGCTTGACCCGTTGCTCGGCCATTGGACGGACCGCTTGTTTCAACGGGGAAATGTCACCCTGCTCAAGCGTTGCTGGCTGGCCGCCACGGTCTTATCTATCGGATTTTTGTTGCTGTTTTTCCCGCATTGGCTGCTGGGCACCACCGTGACCTTGAACATGCTGCTGAGCGTGGTGTTGATGGCGTTGTTGGCCAGTTACCTCGGCTACAGTTTTTTGCAAATCTGCGTGCAGGCTTGGGGCGCTCGCTTGGGTGGCGACACATTGACCCGCAGTCGCATCGTGGCTTGGCGCGAGGGGTTGGGACTGGCAGGCGTCATCTTGGCGTCCTTGATTCCCGGTTGGTTGGGCATGGAGGCGTTGGTCAGTGGCTTTGTGTTGCTGCTGGGTTTGTCGCTGTGGGCATGGTGGCATGCACCCAGGCCAGCGTCTTCGACGGACTCGGCAGCGCCTGCGAAAGCTTGGTGGCGCGGATTGCAACAGCCTTGGGGTCACGCCGGTTTTCGCCGCTTGTTGTCGGTGTTCATGCTCAACGGCATCGCGTCTGCCATTCCCGCCACGTTGATGTTGTTTTTTGTGCAAGACCGTTTGCAATTGCCCGCGTCTTCGCAAAGCCAATTTCTGGGCGCGTATTTTTTGGCGGCTGCCGTGTCAGTCCCCTTGTGGTTGCGCTGTATCGATCGCTTTGGTTTGCGCCGCAGTTGGCTGGCTGGCATGTTGCTCGCTGTGGCGGTGTTCATTTGGACACTGGGTTTGTCGGCGGGCGATGAGATCGGTTACACCGTGGTGTGTCTGTTGTCCGGACTGGCGCTGGGGGTTGACCTGATTGCACCGGGTGCCTTGCTCAATGGCATGTTGCAATCGCGTGCTGATGATGCTGCGCACAGTGGCGCTTACTTTGGCTGGTGGCAAGTGGCCACGAAACTGAATTTGGCACTGGCCGCAGGCGTATCCTTGCCCTTGCTACAGTGGTTGGGGTATGAAACCGGGTCTCGTGATGCGCCTGCGTTGTTGGCGCTCAGCTGGGCTTATGCCTTGCTGCCTTGTGTGCTGAAACTGCTGGCGGGCGTGTTGCTGTGGGCTTCCGCCAAACGGCTGCAAACCATGGAGTGATGATGCAAAGACGATTGATGCTTTCAGCGGCGGCGGCCGGCGCACTGGCCGCCAGTGGCTGCGCCGGTCCCACGGTCAACGATTACGCCAGTGAAAAACCCTTGCTGGATTTGCGCGACTATTTCAATGGCGTGGTGGATGCCTGGGGCATCTTCACGGACCGCTCGGGCAAAGTGGTCAAACGGTTCACGGTGGTCATGCAGTGCCAATGGAACGGCGAGCAAGGCGTGCTCGACGAAGACTTTGTGTACAGCGATGGCAGCAAGCAAAAACGCATTTGGAAATTACAGCACTTGGGCGGTGGCCGTTATTCAGGCCAAGCCGATGATGTGATCGGTACCGCCGAAGGTGAAACCCGTGGCAATGCATTCAACTGGCGCTACACCTTGGCGCTGCCGGTGGGCAGCCAAGTCTGGCATGTGCAGTTTGACGACTGGATGTATTTGCTGGATGACAAAGTCATGCTCAACAAAGCGGCCATGTCCAAGTTCGGCATCTTCTTGGGTGAAGTCACCTTGTCGTTCACGCGACGCGCTTGAGTCACATGGCCTGGTTGACCCCTTTCAATCTGCCCATCACCGACTGGCACGGGCGCAGCGTGTGGTTGGTGGGCGCCTCCAGCGGCATCGGCCTGGCATGTGCCCACGCTTTGCATGCGGCAGGCGCCAAGGTCTGCGTGTCAGCACGGCAAGCCGCTTTGTTGCAAGACTTTGCAGACTCGCATGCAGGTGCACTGGCCTTGACCATGGATGTCACTGACGCGGCTTCGATCGCGCAAGCCACCCAACAATTGCACTCGCAACATGGCTTGGACATCGTCATTTATTGCGCGGGCTATTACCATGCGCAATCAGCCCAAGCCTATGACCTGCACAGCATGCAAACACACCTGTCTGTCAACTACACCGGTGCCTTGTTGTTGCTCGACAGCGTGCTGCCGTTGTTGTTGGCACAGGGTCGCGGTCACCTGTGCTTGGTCTCCAGCGTGGCAGGCTTCAGAGGCTTGCCCAAAAGCTTGGCTTATGGCCCGAGCAAAGCGGCACTCACCCATTTGGGCGAAGTGCTTTACATGGACTTGAAGCCTTGCGGCATCGGCGTGAGCGTGGTGCATCCCGGTTTTGTGGCAACACCGTTGACCGCGCAAAACACTTTCCACATGCCCGCGCTGATTTCACCCGAACAGGCCGCCCAAGCCATGCTGCAAGGTTGGCGCAACGGTGAATTTGACATCCATTTCCCCAAGCGCTTCACCTTGTTTTTGAAGTTGTTGCGCATCTTGCCGTACCGCTGGTATTTCCCTCTGGTTCGCAAATTCACCGCCTGACCCCATGCAACAACCCTTAGACGTACCGCAAAGCCTGGTGGATGAATTGGTTCATGGCTTTGAGCATTTGCAAGCCACCGACATCGCGCGCATGGGCGACTGGTATGACGAGCAAGCGCGTTTCAAAGACCCGTTCAAAGACGTGCAAGGCTTGGCGCAGATCCAAGCCATTTTTCAGCACATGTTTGACAGCTTAGAACAACCGCGTTTTGTCGTCACCACCTGCTTGGTGCAAGGCCCGGCGTGTTTTTTGGTGTGGGATTTTTTGTATCGCTACAAGACCATGCAAACCGGTGTCGAGCAGCGGATTCATGGCAGCTCGCATTTGGTGTTCGGCCTCAACACCCAAGGCGAATGGCGGGTGCAGTCGCACCGAGATTATTGGGACGCCGCCGAAGAGTTGTATGAAAAATTGCCTTGGGTCGGCGGCTTGATGCGTTGGTTAAAGCGCCGCGTCAACGGTTGACGCCGATTCAAGCTGGCAGCGTGTCCATGAAGCTTTGACGCTGCATCAGCTTGTCTTGCAACTTGTCCAAATTGGGGTAGTCGCGGCGCCACGCGATGTTGGGAAAACGAAAGTCCAAATACCCCAATGCACATCCCACGGCAATGTCAGCCAGGCTCAGGTGGATGCCCGCACACATGCTGTTGTCGGCCAAGCCTTTGGCCATGGCGGCCAAGGCGTCATGCACTTTGCCGAGTTGACGGTCTATCCAGGCTTGACTGCGTTCAGCTTCACTGCGTCCCACCCAGTGGGCTTCCAAGCGCGCCGCAATCGCCGCGTCCAACAAGCCATCGGCCAAGGCTTCCCAGACTTTGACCTCGGTGCGTTCACGGCCACTCGGGGGAATGAGTTTGCCCACCGGTGACAACGTGTCCAAGTATTCAACGATGACCCGCGAGTCGTACAAAGCCTCGCCGGTTTCCATCAACAAGCAAGGCACTTTCCCCAAAGGATTGGAGGCCACGATGGTCGAATTGGCAGCCCACACGTCTTCTTGTATGAATTCGAATTCAAGTTTTTTTTCGGCCATCACAATGCGCACTTTGCGCACATAAGGGCTGGTCACCGCACCAATCAATTTCATATGCAAAACAGCTGTAGAACAAGTGGGTATTTTAAGACTGATCCCGCGGTCACAAAGCGTTCCATTCACAAAGCCCGGGTTTGCGCAGGCAAGTCAAACCAAGCACGACAGCCCTGACCCTAAAATGCGACGCATGACTGACCACGCCATCTCTGCCCTGTCTCCGTTAGACGGGCGTTACGCGGCCAAACTGGCCTTATTGCGACCCTTGATGAGCGAGCAAGGCTTCATGCACCGACGGGTGCAAGTGGAAGTCACTTGGTTTATCGCGTTGTCTGACAGCGGCATGCCCTCATTGCCGCCTTTTTCCTCTGCGGCCCGTGCGTATTTGTGTGGATTGGTCAGTGGCTTTTCTGCGGCAGACGCCATCGCCATCAAAGACATTGAAAAAACCACGAACCACGATGTCAAAGCGGTTGAATACTGGCTCAAAGCCCAATGCCAGCAAGACAGCTTGAACCCGGCGCTCAAACACGAATTGGCGGGCGCACTGGAATTCATCCACTTTGCTTGCACCAGCGAAGACATCAACAACACGAGTCATGCATTGCAACTCAAGGCGGCGCGATCACAAGTGCTGTTGCCCGGCATAGAGGCGGTGGCCAACACATTGCGCGACATGGCGCATCGGTATGCGGATGACGCCATGCTCAGTCGCACGCATGGACAAACCGCCAGCCCCACCACGGTTGGCAAGGAATTGGCGAATGTGTACATGCGACTGCAAACCGCCACGCAACGCATCGCACAAGTGCCGATGCTGGCCAAAATGAACGGGGCCGTGGGCAACTTCAACGCGCATGTGTCGGCACGCCCCGACTTCGACTGGGAAGGGTTTGCGCGGCAAGTGATTGAAGCGTCTGACACACCTGCTGCGGGCAAACCGCTGGGTTTGGGTTTGACATTTCAGCCTTACAGCATCCAAATCGAACCGCACGACTACATGGCTGAACTCTTTGACGCTGTCGCCCGTTGCAACACCATACTCATCGACCTGTCCCGCGACATTTGGGGCTATGTGTCCTTGGGTTATTTCAAGCAGCGCTTGAAAGCGGGCGAAATCGGTTCATCCACCATGCCGCACAAAGTCAACCCGATCGATTTTGAAAACGCCGAAGGCAATTTGGGTTTGTCCAACGCCCTGCTGCGTCACTTGAGCGAGAAATTGCCCATCAGCCGTTGGCAACGCGACTTGTCTGACAGCACGGTGTTGCGCAACATGGGTGTGGCCATCGGTTATGCGGTGTTGGCACACCAATCGTTGTTGCAAGGCTTGCACAAACTGGAGTTGAACGCAGCGGCGTTGCATGCCGATTTGGACAATGCCTGGGAAGTGCTGGCCGAGCCGATCCAAACCGTGATGCGCCAACACGGGGTCAGCGGGGCCTATGAACAACTCAAAGAAGTCACGCGCGGCCACAAAGTGACGAAAGAAGACTTGCACCGACTGATCCACACGCTGTCCATTCCTGCCGAGGAAAAAAACCGCTTGTTGGCATTGACGCCTGCCAGCTACATTGGCTTGGCATCCTCGTTGGCGAAACGGGTTTAAGTCGGGGCGTTGCGCTGGGTAGGCGCACCCACTGTCAACGATTCTGCCGCGCGTTCAGCATAACGGTTGAATCGCCATGAAGACCGCGACAACGTGATGCGTCGCCAAACCTGTCTTTTTGCGCCGGGACTCATCTCGGTCCAATACTGCACCTCTTCAAACGTGCGACCACACCCTTTGCACAACGGGTCGCCTTGGCTGGTCGAGCAAATCGCAATGCATGGGGTGTCCGGCGTGGTGTCATACCAAGCACGCCAAGCGTCATAGGCCTTGGCGGGAAACCCTTGTTCTGCGGCCTCGTCTTGACGGTGGTAAATCATGAGCGCATACACCTCTGCCAGTGCGCGCAATTCAGGCGCCAGCGTGACGCCATCAGGCGAAGGCTTGAGCGCACGCCAATGGTTGATGGCCGCTTCGATGTCGGTGATGTGAATGCTGTCCATGGGGTTCAGGGTTGCGGTCGCAACAGCTCTAAGCGAATGCGCTCCAAGGCACGCAAGCGCGAATCGATGATGTAGGCCTCTTGTTGCGCGGCCAAATCCATCTTGCCTTGTTGTGTCATTCGTTTGGCCAAATCTTGTCCGGCGCGCAACCGATCGATGGCAGCGATTTCATCCCAACGCACCGCGCGTGATTCAGCATCTGCACGGATCGCTTGCAATGCTTGTCCGGTTTGCTGGTAGGCCTGTGCTGCCAGATCCCAAGCCAATGGATCGCGCGGGTATTGCGCCAGCCAGAGTTGCATTTTGTCTGAGGCAAGTCGCACCGATGGGGCGTCATTGGCGGCCAGTTGGCATTGCGCCATCAGCAACACCCAAGCACGTTTGGGGTGGTTGGCTTGTAAAGCCTTCAAACAACCCGCCGCATTGCCTGCTTGGCGCTCCGTGTCCGCAGCCAACCACTGCGCTTCGCGCATGCCAGCGGGGTCGTTGCCCACCAAAGGCACCAAGGCGTTCACGGCCTCGCGCGACTTGTTCCATTGTCTTTGCTTGGCATAAGCCATGGCCGCGGCATAGGCCACTGACGCCCGTTGTTGCGGGGTTTTGTCTGCGCTGGCTGGGGCTTCAAATGTCTTGACCAAGGCATCCACGTCTTCCACGCGAGTGCTCATCAAACCACGGGCACGTCCTGACATCAAGGCATGTTCCATCGTGCCTGTGTTGCTTTGTGTGCTGATGGCCTGTGCGCCGATGCGCGCTTGCATGTCGCCAATGCGCTCGGTGGTCAAAGGGTGGCTGCGCAAGTAGGGAAAGCCACCGCTGTCGTTCAAGCGCGAGGCCAAAGCCAGTTTTTGAAACATGCTGACCACGCCTTGCGCTTCAAAGCCGGCGTGGGTACTGACGGCGAAGCCCAAGCGATCAGCTTCACGCTCCATGTCTCTGGAGAAATTCAATTGGCCTTGTGCAACGCCTGCGCTGCCTCCCATGATCAGCGCATTCGCTGCGTCAGGACTGCGGCTCGCCGCCAACACGCCCAATACAAAAGAGCCGATCAACCACGGGGTTTGTTTGGCCTGACTGTCTTGCATGCGGGCGATGTGTCGCTGCGTCACATGGCTCAACTCATGCCCCATCACCCCTGCCAGTTCGTCTTTGTTGGACACCACCGCGATCAAGCCCAAATGCACGCCCATGAAGCCACCGGGCAAAGCAAATGCATTCACGCTGCGGTCGCGTACCAACAGCAGGTCCCAAGCAAATGTCTCGTCCAACTCTGGCGGCAGGTTACCCAATTGACGGGCCGATTCGCGCAACGCCGTCCAAATGGTTTGCAAATAATCGACCAGCACGGGGTCGTCCATGTAATCTGGGTCACGCATCAGTTGACGCATGATGGATTCGCCCAAGCGTTTTTCCTGGGGAACACTCATGCTGTTGCCGTCGCCAATGTTGGGCAAGCGCCCCGCTGTTTGCGCAGACGCGCCCAGCACCGCGCAAGCCAATGCCAAGGCAGCGGCCAGTTTTTGCGGATGGGTAAACAGAGCGTTCAAGGGGCGGGACAGCTGACCGTATGATGTGACCGATGATGTTACCCGCCGTGCACACTGGGTGCACTTGGCGGGTGACCAAGCTTCAGTCACCACAGGTTCACCACATGTCTCTCACCCATTTCGATGCCCAAGGCCAAGCCCACATGGTGGATGTCGGTCCCAAAACCAGCACCCACCGAATTGCCGTGGCGACGGGCGAGATTCACATGCTGCCAGCGACTTTGCAATTGATTGAAGCGGGCACCGCGAAAAAAGGTGACGTGATTGGCATCGCTCGCATCGCAGGCATCCAAGCCGCCAAAAAAACCGCCGATTTGATTCCGTTGTGCCACCCCCTGGCCTTGACCCGGGTGGCGGTGGATTTTTCAACCCACCATGACCCGCACCAAGTCACATGCACCGCCACGGTGGAAACCCACGGCCAGACCGGCGTGGAAATGGAAGCCTTAACGGCAGTGCAAGTGGCTTTGCTGACTATTTATGACATGTGCAAAGCGGTCGACCGGGGCATGACCATCAACAGTGTGAAGTTGCTGGAGAAGCATGGTGGCAAGAGCGGGAGTTTTGT
>Ga0192647_100503_pt1 | contig 27578 bp, 21 predicted proteins | sample LauGreFa1BDMLBSN_2_FD_133046 | JGI IMG/M metagenome (GOLD analysis project Ga0192647, IMG submission 133046) | Freshwater lake microbial communities from Lake Michigan, USA - Fa13.BD.MLB.SN - reassembly | ecosystem: Environmental > Aquatic > Freshwater > Lake | place: Lake Michigan, USA... | reverse complement strand
CAACCCACAAGGAACATGAAAATGAGAACCCAGGTAACCCTGTATCCGGATGTCAGTTTCCCCATGACGATCCCTTCCGACCATGCTACCTTACCCCCATGCCATTAACCCCCACCCAATCACTTGCCATTGACCCAACATCCCACACCCTCGTCGAAGCAGGGGCCGGGGCCGGTAAAACCGCTGTGTTGGTGGCACGTTATCTTGCCATCCTTGCCCATTATCCCTCACTCACACCGGCCCATATCCTCACCCTTACCTTTACCAAACATGCCGCCGGTGAATTTGAACGACGCATTACCCATGCCCTTCATGAGCTAATCCATACCGATCCTACCCAAAAAAGTCTGGCCACCACATGGTTGAGACAACTACCCCACGCCCAACTCAAAACCATTCACTCCTTTTGTCATGAGATCATGAAAAAGTGGGGACATCAGATTGGAATCGACCCCGGATTTCAGATCATTACCCAAGAAAAAGCCCATTGGAGACAAATCAGTGACCACTGGCTTGATACCCATCAAGACCACCCCTCGCTGATGGCCTGGGCCACCCAGGCCCCCATTGGCACGCTCCGACCATTACTGACCCAATGGGCCCATTCACACCGAGCCAACCCCAGCCCGCACCATCGACACCATGGGTTATTAACCCATGCGATGACGTTGTTTGACGCCATCTGGTCCCATTATCAAACCGTTTGCCATCAGACCCATCAAATGGGGTTTTCGGCGTTACAAACCCATGCCCTCACCTTGGTATCCAACCCCCACATTGCCCAGTCGATTGCCAACCAATACCCCCATTTGTTAATGGATGAATGCCAAGATACAGACCCGGTTCAATGGGAGATCATCGATCGCATTACCCATTTTTCGAGTACCCCCCGAAGCTGTTTGTTTGTCGTGGGGGATATCAAACAAAGTATTTATGGGTTTAGGGGTGCCAAGCCCCATATTTTTGACACCATCAAATCACTCATGACCCGACCCCACATAAAAGGGCAAATCGTGACCCTCACCGATAACTTTCGGTCGAATCACCCATTGATCGACTATTTTAACGGGTTATTTCCTCGCTTGTTTGATGCCCCCTCACCCCTCACCCCTGATTTACCCATTTCGTATACCCCGCTACAAAGTCAACGGGGACATGTGGGCGGGGTTTATCATCTGCATAGTGACAGTGGCCACGATGAGGGGCGTCGCATCGCCGAGTATTTGCAAACCCTTGACAACCCAAGCGACACCGTCATCCTCGCACGATCCAAACGCATTCTGGATGATGGGTACGCGGCATTGAGTCAGGCCGGTATTCCCGCCACGTTGGCCGGACAATCCGATCAACTAAGCAACCAAGACATCATCGATGTCCTGCATTTGGGTTTGTTACTTGAACACCCTCATGATCGTACGTGGTGGACGTATTTTTTGAGATCCCCCTGGGTCAATGCAGACATTGAAATGGTGTCCAGCATTGTCAACAGCCCGGGGTTCCCCACCACTTTTTTATCCGGAAACCACCCCATTGCCTCCACCCTACGTACCTGGTTGGCCCATAAAGATACCCATGGGCTGGTGGCCGCTTTACGCCAAGCATGTGCCCTACTACCCCCGTCAGGCGATGACCACGCCCGATCGATGGCCTGTGACCAGATACTAGACTGGATGGCCCAATGGCCCCCATTGACCAACGCAACCGAGCAACTGGAGTCGGTATTTGAAGAAGGCATAAGCATTCCCATGCCCGTCCCTCCCCACACCGTACGACTCATGACCATCCATGCCGCCAAAGGCCTTGAATTTAAGCGGGTCATTTTGGCCGGAATGGGACGAGAATGCATCGGACGAAAACCAGGGGTTCGTAGCTTGATCACCGAAAGCGAAGTGGCCATTCGACTGCCAGGAGACACCGATCATGAGGCATACGACCAACTGGCACACACCATCGATCTGAAACAATTGGAAGAAGAAAAAAGGATCTTTTATGTGGCGTGTACCCGTGCCAGCGAAGAACTGATTTTCTCCAGTCACGGCCCCTTACCCGAATCGGGTCAAGCATTTCATCGCAAAACCCGATACATCGACATGGCAGCCGTCATACCACTCCCACCGCCTGTTGACATCAGACCCATCCCCTCACCTCCCCCAATCAGCAAGACAACCATGACCGAGGTACCCCCCACCATCCTGTCTCGCCCCATCATCGCCAGCCAAGGGTACCGCCGATGGTCCGTTCATGACGTCATGGCCTGGCTAGACTCCCCCAGGGAGTGTCAGTTGGGACGACACGTGCGGTGGGATGTACCCGACCCGCGACATGCCCAAGTGGGGGCTGCGGTTCATTTTTGGCTCTTTAAACAGTGTCAGGGGCACCCCATGCCAGCCCGATGGTGGAACGAGTTACCCAACAGCATCAGGGAAGACGTGAAGGCCCATGTGTCACGATGCCAGGCGTGGCTACCGTCTTTACAAGGTGGCGATGGGCACCATCCCGAATGGCCTTTTCAATTGGTAATCGGACATACCATCATCAGCGGACGGGCTGATTTGGTCCGTCAAATAGGAAACCAATGGGAAGTCATCGATTTTAAAACAGGTGACCCGTCCCTCCCACGGGTCCAGCATCAACTGATGCTGTATGCACTGGCAATCCAAAAGGCCATCACCCCGATCGAATGGCCTATTCGAGCCAAGGTCATGTCATCTAAAACAGGACGCTGCACCGAATGGATGATTGAACGTGAGGCATTGGCCTTGTTTGAACAAACCATCACAAACGGACTCACAAAAAGTAAATGAGTCGCTTCCGAATGGCCCACCCCCCTCAAAGCCCACCCCCCTCAAAGCCCACCCCCTCAAACGGGGTCACCACTGAGACCTCATCATGATGACACCCTCATCATGTATGGGTCATCGATCGGATACCCCTGACGGGTATCACCCCAGATCCCATCCACATGTCCAAACCCAATGGGGTGTCGCCGTTGCCAGTATCCTCATCCTCACCCGCCCCTTCTTTTTCCGATCCCTCCCCTAAACCCCACCTATTTCCCCCCTTCTATCCCCCCCCGCCCAACCGATGAAACGGGTCATGGGTACCAGCCGGCCATGTCAACTGGCGGGCGATCAAGCGTGACTAAAACCGTTCCGGCATGACCTCATCAATACCCAATGCCTTCATGCGGTCCCAATACGAAACATCCGAACGACTACTCCATCCTACCGAATGACCATTACCAGGCAACAACCCATGAGACCTCACCAAACTAACCACCCGATTGGTGACCCCATCCGTCGCATCCACAATGTGCAACGACTCACCATACAATCGAAAGAGTGCCGGCTTTAAAAAGGGATAATGCGTACAGCCCAACACCAGGGTATCCACCCCATTTGCCAACAAGCGATCCACCACATGACGAATCAATCCCTGGGTACGGTCCGACTCAAAATCACCCCGCTCCACCGCCTCAACCCACCCCGGACACACCGTTAAGACCCATTGAATATCGGGCATACTCGCCGTTAACTGTGCCAAATTGTCACTCGACAAGGTATGGGCCGTTGCCAACACCGCCACTTTGCCAGTTTGGGTGAGCAACTTGGCTGGTTTTAACGCGGGCTCCATCGCCACAACCGGAATCGTGACATGGTCCCGAACCGCTTTGGCCGCAATCGATGTTGCCGTATTACACGCCATCACCAATAACCCCACGCCTTGGGCCAGCAAAAAATCGGTCATGCGAATGGCCCGTTGCAAAATAAGCTCGGGCGGTTGTTGCCCATACGGTGCGTACCCTGAGTCAGACAAATACAACATATCATGCTGAGGCAACGCATTTCGTAAGCCACCTAATACCGACAACCCACCCAATCCAGAATCAAACACACCAATAGACAATCGCGACTCCTTGACCAAATGATAAAAGCATCATAAAAACGGAAAATGTCATTATCATCAAGTAGTAATCCACGCCCCCACTCCAAGAAAGTAGACAATCACCCGGCTACCCACCTCCCTGCACCCCCTCGCATGTCCGCCGATCATGCCTTATCGGTGACCGAGGTCAATGGCCTACTATCCCTGCTCATTGGCCAGTGTGAGCCATTGCAACACATTTGGGTCATGGGTGAAATAAGCGGGTTAAAACAAGTCAAAAACAAGGCCCAATGGTACTTTGTATTGGGCGATTCAAAAGCCCATATTCCCTGTGTTTGCTTTCGAACCTTTCCGTTTAACAATGGCGATGCCATTCGTGCCAAAGGCAGCATCACCTTTTTTAATCAACAAGGACGATTACAATTTCAAGTCAGTTATGCGATATCCCAAGGAGCGGGCAGCATACTCGCCCAACGATTGTTGCTCAAACAAACCTTGCAGCAAGAGGGCGTTTTGACCCCTCGTCACACCTTACCGAATTGGATTCAATCAGTGGCCATCATCACCGCCCAACCATCCGCTGCATTGGCCGATATATTGGTGACCTTACGCCAGCATGCCCCCATTGTCTCCTGCCTGGTGATTCCGACTTTGATGCAAGGAATGGGATGCGTGTCCGATATCATAGAATCGTTGCATGTGGCCCAACAACAACCCTGCGACGTGATCTTAATCGCCAGGGGCGGCGGGGGCCCTGATGACCTATTGCCGTATCAAGATGGCACATTATGCCGTGCCATCCATGCCTGTGAGCGCCCGGTCATGACCGCCATTGGGCACGAATCCGATGATGTATTGGTCAATGCGGCAGCCACACATGCCGCCCCCACCCCCACCGCGGCGGCCATGCGATTGGCCCACCCCGCCTACACCCTTCGACAACAATTGCCCACCCTGCTTAGAGACTTGCATCAGCAGGTACACCATCACCTCCGTCACACCCAGCAACAAGCCGAACGCCTGCTCACTCGGATAGCCGACGGGACACACCACCAATTGAAACAAACCCAAGCCCAAACCCACTCACTCTTGCGGGTGATCGATGCCTCTTCCCCATTGCGAAAATTACAGCAAGGATATAGTATCGTCCGCAATGATTCGGATACCATTGTGTCGTCGTGCCATGACCTATCAAAAGATGATGCCTTACGTATCCAACTGCGCGATGGCTGCGTCACAACCACTGTAACCCAGGTTTACCCTACCAGCATGACACCATGATAAATGACACCCCATCCTTGTTGCCCATTGCACCATTGTTAGAAACCCTGAGTCAGATTGCCGTTCGACTAGAGTCCACCCAAGATTTGGATGTTGCCGTACAAGGGTATGAAGAGGCCGTGATCATCGGGCGTCAACTGCACGATGCGTTACACCACACCGAACAACGCATCGAACAATTGGATAAAGACAACCCATGGTGACACCCCTGATGACCCACACAGGACCCTACATCACCTTTCTTGAGCAAAGCCTCCCTGTGATTGAGCAACACTTGAGCGACGCATTGTCCCACCGATTCAACGATGAACGAGATGAGCTCATGGGTGCCATGCGATACGCCACTACCGCAGGAGGGAAACGCATGCGGCCCGTATTGGCCATGGCCGCTTATCGGCTTTTTTCAGAGGACATGGCACCCATCATGCCCGTTGCCGTGGCCTTGGAACTCACCCACACCTATTCCCTGATTCATGACGATTTACCGGCCATGGACAATGATTCATTGCGACGTGGAAAGCCAACCTGTCATATCCAGTTTGGCGAAGACATGGCCATTTTGGCGGGGGATACATTAAATACCTATGCCTTTGAATGCTTAACCCACCTGGCATTTCCGCCCGACCGTGTGATTCAGGCCATTCGGTGTTTTGCCAACGCCTGCGGTGCCAATGGGATGTCAGGCGGACAAGTCATTGACTTAAAATCCCATACCCATTCAAAAGCGTGTGTTGAGCAAATGCACCGACTCAAAACCGGGGCCCTGATTGAAGCCTCGCTGACGCTGCCTGCCCTCTTAGCCGGTGCCCCATCCCAAGTGGTAGACGCCCTTCGTACCTTTGGATCAGAATTGGGCCTGTTGTTTCAAATCAAAGACGACCTTTTGGATGTGACGGGGGGAAAAGATATTGGCAAAACACCCCACAAAGATACCGCCCAAGCAAAAAAAACCTATTGCAGCACCCATGGGATGGCGGGGGCCAAACAAGCGATGGCAACCTGTGCCCAACATGCCCATACCGTATTACAAACCATTCCCCATGACATCTCGATACTGGCCTCGGCCATCGATTATGGACTCACCCGCACCTCATGACGATTCCATGGTGTTTGGTATCCGCCATCTTGGCCATGGTCAGTGCCCAACTAAGCAAAGTCCTATGGCATGCCTTACGTACCCACACCCTTAAACCCCAGCTGTTGGTCGCAGCAGGTGGCATGCCATCGGCTCATGCCTCATTGGTGACGGCGTTGGCCAGTAGCATTGCCTTGTGGGATGGCATTCAGTCCCCCGCCTTTGCCGTATCGGTGGTCGTTGGCTTGATAGTGATTCATGATGCCCATGTGGTGCGGTACAATGCCGGGCGTCATGCCTCTGCCCTCAACCAGATTCAAACCCAATTGGAACCATCACCCGCCATTGCACCCCACAAAGAGTCATTGGGGCACACCAAAAAAGAAATCATGGTTGGTATTTTATTTGGGTTGGGGGTATCATTTTTGGTATCATGGCTGTTTCACTAGATCACCTCACCTTACCAAAAGACTTGGCCCATCTGAGCATCCAACAACTCGAAACGTTGTGCCAAGAAATTAGAGAACGACTGATACAAATCAGCGAAACCTGTGGGGGTCACTTGGCCTCCAATTTGGGCGTGGTAGAGTTAACCGTGGCACTACACACCCTGTTTAACAGCCCCATCGACCGGCTGGTGTTTGATACGTCCCATCAAACCTATGTACACAAAATGCTCACCGGCCGTCTGGATCGAATGTTCACCATTCGACAAGACAATGGGTTGGCCGGATTTGCTAAAATTGATGAAAGTGAGCATGACCAATTTGGGGCCGGACATGCGTCAACAGCGTTGTCCGCCGCCCTGGGAATGGCCGTGGCCCGTAATATTCAGCAAGCCACCTATCATGTGGTGGCCATTTTTGGCGATGCCTCACTATCAGGTGGGATGGCATTTGAGGCCATGAACAATGTGGAATGCATTGGAAAAACCAATTTTATTGGTATTTTAAATGACAATGACATGTCGATTTCTCACCCCGTTGGCACCATGTCCGACACCATTACCCGCATCCGCACATCGCCAACCTACCAAGACATCCGGCATCGGGTCGAAAGCCTGTTAACGCGCCTACCAAGGATTGGGCATCCCATGAACCAAACGGTTGACCGGCTCATTCAACGGTTGCGAGACATTGTGATACCCGAAAAAGTGGGGGTGATTTTTGAAGAGTTTGGATTCAAATACATCGGACCGATTGATGGGCACAACCTACCCATGCTCATTATTGCCTTGCGCTATGCCAAAACGTATCCCGGCCCTGTTTTGATTCATGTGATCACCAAAAAAGGAAAAGGGCTGCCCGAAGCCGAGAATGACCCCGTCCATTTTCATGGCATCGCACCCAAAACCAACGCCCCTCAGAGCAAACCCGCCACCTTTACCAGTGTGTTTGGTAGTGAAACAGAAGCCATCATGGGGGAGCACCCCGATTTGGTGGTCATCACACCCGCCATGACAGGTGGCAGTGGGCTAACCAAGGTGGCCGACGCCTTTCCTTCTCGTTTTTTTGATGTGGGCATTGCCGAAGAGCATGCGGTAACGTTTGCAGCGGGTATCGCCCGAGCGGGTGTCAAGCCCTTGCTGGCCATCTATTCCACGTTTTTACAGCGGGGCTATGACCAAGTCTTACACGACGTGTGCATTCAGGATTTGCCCGTGATGATGGCCCTGGATCGGGCGGGATTGGTGGGCGAAGATGGCCCCACCCATCACGGTGTATTTGATATTGCTTACTTGTTGCCATTGCCCAACATGGTGTTATTGGCCCCCAAAGACGGCTCCGAATTAAAGGCCATGATGCACTGGGCAATATCATGTCCCCATCCCGTGGCCTATCGCTATTCAAAAGAGGCCATTCCGTCCGATGATACCGGTACAGCCGCCCCTATTCTCATGGGAAAAGCCGAATCCATGGGTCGATGGGGAACCAACGAGAGAAACCACCTGGCCATTTTAGCCTATGGCTCACTGGTGTGGCCTTCGGTCCGGGCCGCCCGAACCCTTGAAAGCCAGCATGGAATGACAGTGGAGGTCATCAACCTTCGATTTGCCAAGCCACTGGATTGGGAACTCATCCAGACCGTCGCCCAACGATCAGATCATGTGGTAGTAGCCGAAGAAGGGGTTCAAAAAGGGGGGCTTTTTTCAGAGATCACCGCCCAAATGATCGCCCACAACACGGCCCATTGGCACAGCATCGCGGTTCCGGATGCCTTTATTACCCATGGGAAATTATCAACGTTGCGAACGGCCCTGTCCATGACCGATTCCGGCATGGTGAGCCGTATGCTGTCATGGCTAGCACCATAACCCATGACCCCCTCTTTTTTTCGGGCACCGATTATTGGGTTGGCACCCATGGAAGGATACACCGACTCGCCCTTTCGCCAAATATGTAAACAACTCAACCCGCAGTTGTTGTTATACACCGAATTTACCTCTGCCGATGGGCTGGCCTATGGGGCCAAACGATTACAAGAAAAAATGCGGTTTCATGCCATGGAACGCCCTTTATTGGCCCAAATATTTGGTAAAGACACCCAAACCTTTGTGACCGCCGCCAAATGGTGCGAAGACATGGGATTTAGTGGGATTGACCTGAACATGGGCTGTCCATCCAAAAAAGTGGTGCGATCTGAGCATGGCATTGCCTTGCGTCAAAACCCCGTGCTGGCCATGAAGATCATCGAAGCCGTCGCAAAAGCCACCCCTTTACCTGTGAGTGTCAAAACCAGGCTGGGTTGGTCCGATGCCAGTGGGCTCATCGACTTTGGCAAACAAGCCGAATCCGCCGGGGCCCAATTATTGGCCATCCACGGACGAACCTATACGGTACCCTACAGCGTTCCGGCACAATTTGAACCCATCAAAGCACTCAAACAAGCCGTATCTATTCCCGTATTGGCAAACGGCGGGATCGTTTCAATCGAAGATGGGATGGCCAAAAGCAAGGGCTTGGATGGGTTTTTGATTGGACAAGCCGCCATCGGCAACCCATGGGTATTTGGCACCCCTGTATCCTTTCGTGAGCGTATCCCTGTCATTCTACATCACGCCCAGGCCATGGTAGACTTTTATGGGGCACATGGGATCGTGGCCTTTCGAAAGCATTTATTGGCCTATGTCAAAGGAATACCCTGTGCCAAACAGTATCGCTCGCAATTGTGTCGTGTCGGATCAGTAGAAGACATTCAAAATGGATTGAATGAAATCGCCAATCAGGAGGTTAACCATGAACTTAGATGATGTATTTAAAGCCCAAATCGCATTAAATGAACGACTCAACCCCACCCTTTATAAAGACATTGAAGACCCCGAAACCCGTCGCCGTGTGTTTTTGCAATTTGAACTGGCATTGCGCCAGGAATCAGCCGAAGCTGTTGATAGCTTAAATTGGAAATGGTGGAAACACGACCAAGACGATTGGGATAACATTAAAATTGAATTGATCGACATGTTGCATTTTTGGGTTAGTATGGCCAGTGTGGCTGGGCTCACGGCTGCCGACGTATTTGACCTGTATGCCAAAAAAAACAAGCTCAATCACACACGACAAGACGGTGGTTATGCCACCGGAACCTATGACAAATACAAAAATGGGATCGAAGATAACCAGGCCTTGATAACAGGAGACGCACAATGAATATCCATTTGGCCCATACCCAAGGATTTTGTGCCGGTGTGGCCAGTGCCATCGAAGTGGTCAACCGGGCACTCGAAAAATATGGGACCCCGTTGTACGTGAGGCACCATATTGTCCACAACACAGCGGTGATTGACGATTTTAAATCCAAAGGGGTGGTCTTTATTGAAACCCTCTCCGAAGTACCTGAAGGGGCTCGGGTCATTTTTTCGGCTCATGGTGTGGCCCCCAGTATTTATGAAGAAGCCAAGAAACGCCAATTAATATATGTGGATGCCACTTGCCCATTGGTCACCAAGGTACATCGTGAGGCGACTAAATTTTCAGCCCAGGGCGTGCAAACCATTTTAATTGGCCACAGGGGACACCAAGAACTATTGGGCACATCGGGCTATGTGACACCCGAACTCTTGCACGTGGTCGAAACCGATGCGGATATCGACGCCTTAACATTGGATACCGAACGACCCATTGGCTACCTAACCCAAACCACCTTGTCTGTCACGGACACCGCCAAATTGGTGGCAAAACTCAAAGAAAAATACCCTCAGATCATGGGGCCCCCACGCTCCGATATTTGTTTTGCCACCCAAAACCGACAAGATGCCGTCAGTCAGCTGGCCCAAATTTGTCAGGTCATGATCATTTGTGGGTCACCCCATAGCTCGAATAGCAACCGATTAAAAGAAACCGCCGAAGCCTTTGGGTTAAAAAGTTACCTGATTGACTCGGTATCTGAATACCAACGCGACTGGTTAAGTGGCATCCGCCAGGTGGGCATTAGTTCAGGGGCATCGGTGCCCAATAACCTGGTTCAAGAATTGGTCAACCGTATCAAAGCGGACTATCCCGATGCACAAGTCCATCAAGAAGAAAGTGTGGAAAAAGACATCCGATTTGCGGTGCCAAAAGTCTAAGGCAATGGGGGCCGACACAGGGTTCGTCTACGCACTGGATTTTGGTAAGATTGTCAGCATTGGGTTACAAGGAAATCAGGTAGTACCTGTGGTCATTCAACACCAAGAAACCAATGAGGTATTAATGCTGGGCTATCTCAATGAAGCCGCATTAGAGGCCACCCTTCGCACAAAAGAAGTGGTGTTATACAGCACCTCTCGCCGGCAATTATGGCACAAGGGGGCCAGTTCAGGAGACTACCTAGATGTGGGCAGCGTGTGGGTCAATTGCGAACAAAACAGCCTGTTAATTAAAGCCACGCCCCGAACCGGGGGGGTCTGCCATACCACCCTCCCAACAGGCACCCACCGGCCCAGCTGTTTTTATCGTCAACTGACCGGTTGGCCACCCAGTCTGACAAATGGGGAGTCCGACCCAGAGGGATAAAACCACGTAAACAACTCAGACAACCGAACCACCTCGCCTACCACCATCATGGTCGGGGACGGGACCGGTTCAGCCGTCACCAGGGCATCGATGGTTGAGAGCGACCCACGTCGCACCAATTGAGCGGGGGTACACCCATTCGAAATCACGGCCACGGGGGTATCCCACGCAAACCCAACCGCATGCAAGCGCTGACAAACCGACTGCATGACATGCAAAGTCATCAGGACCACCACGGTATCCGCCTTGGGTACCACCAAGTGGTCAGGATTGTCGGATACCGTGGTAGCCGTCACCCACGCAATAGAGCGAGACACATCCCGCATGGTCAGGGGAATGCCGGCATACAAGGGGGCGGCCAATGCAGATGACACACCCGGAATCACTTCAAACGGAATGGCATGGTCAATCATGCACTGTAACTCTTCACCCAATCGCCCAAAAATACCAGGATCACCCCCTTTAAGCCTCACCACCCGTTCTCCCTTTTGGGCATGGGTCACCAACAAGGCGTGAATGTCCGATTGTGTTTTAGAATGATACCCCCGGCTTTTTCCCACCGATATCACCTGGGCTTGGTGAGCGTGACGCAAACAATCGGGATGAACCAGATAATCGGTCAATACGACCGAAGCCGCACGCAATGCCTCGACCGCTTTTAAGGTGATCAAGCCCGGGTCACCCGGGCCAGCCCCCGCAAACACAACAGGAAAAATCACCCAACCGGTCCTTCATCCAATTTTTTGAATTGTAACTCATACAATTGTCGGTATCGACCATTTAAGGCCAATAACGACGCATGGGTTCCCCGTTCGACCAATTGCCCATTATCAATCACCAAAATTTGGTCCGCATGAATAATCGTCGACAACCGGTGGGCAATCACAAATGTGGTGCGTCCTTTCATCAGGGTATCCAATGCCCGTTGAACCAAGCGCTCCGATTTAACATCCAGCGATGAAGTGGCTTCATCTAAAATTAAAATACTAGGGTTACGCAAAATCGCACGGGCAATCGAAATGCGCTGTCGTTGCCCACCCGATAAGCGCAACCCACGATCCCCCACACGGGCAAAAACCCCTTTTTTGCGTCGTTCAATAAATTCCCACGCATTGGCTTTTTTCGCGGCTTCTACCACCTCCTCAATGGTGGCATCAAATTGACTGTACCGAATGTTTTCTAAAATGGTCCCCCCAATCATCATATCCTCTTGCATCACCATGGCCATTTTGGAACGCAATTGATCCCGGTGAATATCCCGAATGCTCACCCCATCAATCAAAATATCGCCTTGATCCGCATCGTAAAAACGGGGTATCAAATTAACCAAGGTGGTTTTACCCGCCCCTGACAAGCCCACCAAGGCCACCACTTGACCTGGCAACGCTTCAAATGAGATATCCGTCAAAACAGGCGTGTCAGCATGATAGGAAAAGGAAACCCCCTTAAATTCAACATGACCCGATACGGGAACCGACACAGGAGAAACAGGGTCTTGAATCTCATCCTCTGTTTCCAACAATTCAAATAAGCGGTCCACGGATACCCACGTTTGTTGAAAATTGGTATACACCCTTGACATGGCAATCACAGGATCAATCATCAAAAAAATGCCCGCAAAAAAAGACATCAAGGACGGACCCGACATGTTACCAATCGAAATTTGATACGCACCAAACCAAATCACCGAAATCATGACCACAAATTGCAAGTAAGACAGACAAGGTTCAATGATGTTGCGATACCGAACCCCTTTGCGCGAAATGAAAATACTGCGATTGATTTCACGCTTAAAGCGTTTGTTTTCACGGTTTTCAGCCCCATAGGCCTGAACCAATTTGAGATTGGATATCACTTCCTGAATCATTTGACCCACACCCGATGCATGAGACTGACTTTGGGCCGATACCTTACGCAATTTCTCTCCCAATTTAGAGACCGCCAACACCATAATGGGAAACACCGACAGGGTAAACAACGTCAAAAGGGGATTTAAAAACAACAAATACCCAAACAAGCCAATGAGGGTCAGGACGTTGGGAATCAATTCCCAAAACACACTGGTAATGCCCTCGCGGACCCGTTCGGCATCAGACGACAATCGAGTGGTCACATCCCCAATGGTGTGATTGCGATAATACGCCTGACTTAACTTGGTCAAATGAGCAAACACGGTCACCCGAATATCACGGCTAATATAAGACGCCGTCAAATACATCAAATACGCTTGACTGTATTGAACCGCCACCCGAACCAAAAAAAGCAACCCCGCATTCACGGCTTGGTTGGTAAAATTAACAAAATTCTGGTTGCCAATTTCAGTGGTTAAATCACGCGTCAATGGCAAAAAAAACGTATTGGCAGCACCAAATACCACGGCCAACCCCATCGAAACCAGGACATGCCACCGATACGGAAGGACAAACTCAAAAAGGCGATAAAGACGGGTTCGACGTGTTGAAACGGGGGGGGATTGCAACAAAAAACTCCTCACTAATCGCCACATCATGTGACAACGGCACCCATGAATCAGCCAACGGACTACCCATTGCCAACCCACCCCATGACGAACCTAAATGATATATCTTCTTTCTTCTAACAAAAACGACCCAAACATGAACACTTTGCTGCCAACAGGCAACAACCAATATGGTACCGAAGGCCGGAATCGAACCGGCACAGGGTTGCCCCTACAGGTTTTTGAGACCTGCGCGTCTACCAATTCCGCCACTTCGGCAAGTAGATAAGGTCGTTTGGACTAGAAATTGGTTGGGTGAGTATACCCCTTCAATAGCCCCTTGTCACCCCCCATGTTACAAGAAGAAGTGATGGTCGATGGGTGATCAACCCCATCAAAATAGCGGTACTCAGTTGAAAAACCCTGTGATGATGCGGTGCCCCTCCCCATGAAATCAGAGGCGGTCTGCTACCATGCCGAAGCATGAAGCCAACCGCATGGACTGGTTACCGACACCTGCACCTTCCAACAGAATTAAGCAACAACCACCCCCGCATCGCCAACTGTCGACTTGCCTTTTTTTCCACCATTCCGTGCCAGTGCCCATGAATTAGATGCACATAGAACTGGATCGTTGTAATTGAATGGCTCAGGGTCGTGAATGGGGAAAATGGATCACAAGAACTGGCATGGCCGGTTAGTGGAGGCAACCATTTGGAATGGGAAAGCATGGGTCATCGATCATACCGGCACGTGTCAAGCAATCAGCGGGCGTTCATGTCAATGGACTAAGCCATAAGGTCCATCACACAACAGGGGATCAGGCCACACAAGCAATATCAAGAATGGGGATAAACAAAAGCCCGGGGCATTGCCGAAGCGTTAACATCTTGATTACTTATTATCAATGAAATGAAAAGAGACCACCAAGCGTAACCGGTCATCACCCACCCAATCTGAACAGGAAGAAACAATGGATCGTGTGTGACGCTTACTCCTTAAACAGGCACCTAACAACCAATCCGTCCATTAAAAAAACACACATTCTTGTGCCCACTTGCCGACGACGCACGGTTTTCTTACCTCAAAAAAACAACCCATATCAGCCCCACACACAAAAAAATTGCCTAATCACCCCTTTATCAGGTAGTTTTAACGCAACATATCCCAAACCTAGGGATGTATCACACAAGAAAGAGGCGTCCCATGACACGCATCTATATTTTTGATACCACCTTACGCGATGGTGAGCAGTCGCCTGGATGTTCCATGAATAAAGAAGAAAAGCTAGACGTGGCACGACAACTCGAGCGACTCGGTGTGGATGTAATTGAGGCGGGATTTGCCATCAGTTCAAAGGGTGACTTTGAATCCATTGAAGCAATCGCCCATGAAATCAGAACCCCCATCATCTGCAGCCTGTGCCGGGCATTACCTGGTGATATCGAAGCCGCGGCCCACTCCATCCGACATGCCGCCCGACCACGCATCCACACGTTTATTGCCACTTCCCCTATCCATATGGAGGCCAAATTAAGAATGACGCCCGATGAGGTCTTAAAGCGGGCCGTTGAATCCGTCAAACTGGCCAAACAGTGGGTCGAAGACGTCGAATTTTCGTGCGAAGATGCCGGGCGATCTGACCGGGATTTTCTCGCCAAGATTCTGACTGAAGTCATCAACGCCGGTGCCACCGTGGTCAACATCCCCGATACGGTGGGTTATTTATTGCCCCATGAAATGGGCGAATTAATTGCGTATTTGCGTCACGCGGTTAACCCCATTCAAAACGCCATCGTATCGGTTCATTGTCACGATGACCTGGGATTTGCCACCGCCAACGCCATGGCCGGTGTCATGGCCGGTGCCACTCAAATTGAATGCACCATCAATGGGATTGGGGAACGGGCTGGCAATACCGCCCTCGAGGAAGTGGTGATGGCCATGCATACCCGTCAATCCACCCTTGGGTGTCATACGGGCGTGGTCACCACCGAACTAACCAAAACCTCCCGCCTGGTAAGTAGTGTAACCGGCTCCAGCGTGCAGGCCAACAAAGCCATTGTGGGGGCCAACGCCTTTGCCCACGAAGCGGGTATCCATCAAGATGGGGTATTAAAATCAAAACACACCTATGAAATCATGGATGCCCAAACCGTGGGTTTGCATCAAGGGGAGTTGGTATTGGGCAAACACTCAGGGCGACATGCGTTTGGATCAAAGCTCACCGCATTGGGATATGACCTTAACAAGGCACAACAAGAAAAAGCCTTTGCACGATTCAAAGAAGTCGCTGACTCCAAAAAGACCGTCTCAGACGCCGACATTCATGCCCTCATCGCCGATCAAGTCAGTCACGTCGATGAGTGCTATCAACTGCACTATATTCAAATTATCGCCGGGAACCGAACCCGTCCGCTGGCCTGTGTTCAACTCAAAACACAAGATCAGCTGTTAGAAGGGGTTCACGTGGGGGCCGGTCCGGTCGATGCCATTTTTCAAACCATCGACCAGTTGGTAGGGGAACCCATTCAATTGATTGATTTTTCGATTCATTCGGTCACCGGCGGAACCGATGCCTTGGCCGATGTCACGGTTCGCATCCAAGACGGATCCAAACGATTCACCGGGCGTGGCACCGATTTGGATGTCTTGGTCGCATCGGGTAAGGCCTATGTGCACGCCATCAACAAAATGCTCGCCCGACGACGTGACCCGCATCAAAAAGCAATGGAGTAACCCCATGAATATAGCCATCATCGAAGGCGACGGAACAGGGCCTGAAGTCATATCCGAAGCCGTCAAAGTCTTAAAAGCCGTCTGCACCCACCATCACATTCCCTTGTCATTGGAATACCTCGCAATCAATGGGTCCCGTTATCTTCAAACAGGTGAGCTGTTATCCGATCATGAAATCCAACACATTCAAACCAAGTCTGCCGTACTATTGGGGGCCATTGGGCACCCCCAATGCCCACCCGGCGTATTGGAGCGGGGTATTTTATTAACCTTGCGATTTGCCCTTGATTTATACATCAACTTAAGACCCGTGAGGCGATACCCTTCTGTACCAACCCCCTTGCGGTCACAAGAGCCCCTCGATTACGTGGTGGTGCGAGAAAACTCCGGGGGGCTTTACACGGGGGTCGGGGGACGCTCGATGGTCAACACCCCCCACGAGGTGGCGGTTGAATCCATGGTGTACAATTACACCCAAGTTGAGCGTTGCATTCGGTATGCATTTGAGTTGGCCACCCGACGCCATGCCCATCATGCGTGGCAGGGGCTCACCGACGATGAAAAAAAAGCAGGTAAAATCGGTAAGGTGACATTGTGTGGCAAGTCCAATGTGTTAACCCATGTCTTTGCCCTGTGGCAACGGGTCATGGATGAAATCAAAACGGACTTTCCCCGCATTGTCACGGACTATGTTCACGTCGATGCCATGTGCATTTACATGATTGAATGCCCCCAACGATTTGATGTGATTGTCACCGAAAACATGTTTGGGGACATTATCACCGATTTGGCTGCGGTCACCCAAGGGGGAATGGGTGTTGCATCAAGTGGCAACATTAACCCCTATGGGGTGTCCATGTTTGAACCCATTGGGGGAACCGCACCCGATTGGACCGGCAAAAACCAAATCAACCCCATTGCCGCCATTGGGGCCGTGCAAATGATGCTGGAGCATTTGGGACATAAGGGGGCTGCGGATGCCGTCGAGAAAGCCAAGGCCATCACGGTGGGCAAAATGCACAGCATGATCGCCGGTGAAATGGGATACACGACCTCAGAAGTAGGAGACATGGTGGTTGATTCCCTCACGATCTGAGATGATCAAGATACGAGACGCCATGTCATGGCAAGTGGTAAACGACGCATCCCGGCGTATTCGGCGTGCCATCAAAGCGTGGATCAGTCAACACACCATATCCCACATCATGGGGTATTACCCCACCCGCAATGAACCCAATGTGATGCCCCTGTTGCGTTGGGGGCTGCAACAAGGACATGCCGTCTATCTACCCGCATGGGACGGGCAAGCCTATGTGATGTCACCCTGGCACCCCCACCATGCGATGGACCAAGACCCATACGGCATTCCCACCCCAATGGTGCTATCACCCCCTCCGCTGACCCATCAGCCATGCTTGTGGTTGGTACCCGGCCTTCTTTTTTCATCCCTGGGCCATCGATGGGGGTATGGTAAAGGGCATTATGACCGCTTATTGAGCCAAGAAAATGGACCCAAGATGGGCGTCGCGTACCACTGGCAAGTGTATCCGAACCTCCCCCAACATTCCCACGACATTCCCATGACCCATCTGGCCACCGAGACCGGTATTATCACGGTATGACAGGGCATCGTCTGGGTATTTTAGGGGGGGGGCAACTGGGCTTGATGATGATTCAAGCCGGCATCACGTTGGGGTACACGTTTAATACCTTGGATCCCGATCCCAAAGCACCCGCCCATCAAGTGAGTACCCAACGATTGGTAGCCCCCTATTCAGATCACGACATGTTATCGCGTTTGTTTGAACAATCCGATTGGGTCACCACCGAATTTGAACACATTGATTGTGCCGCCATCGAATCCGTATGTGATGATCATGCCACCCGGTTTTGCCCTTCAACCCGTATTATTCAATTAATACAAGACAAAGGCACCCAATTTGAATGGTTAAAATCCAATGGGTTTCCCGTCCCCTCGTTTACGGTGCATCATCACCCTGGCAGGGCCTCCTTGCCACCTTTTCCCTTTGTGCAAAAAGACCGATTGGGTGGCTATGATGGCAAAGGGGTCCGCATCATTCATCAAGCCAGTGACCTGGCCAAGACCCCGTCGGTCTTTCAAACGTTTTTGGCCATTCAAAAAGAACTGTCGGTGATCGTGGTCAGAGACCATCATGGCACCATTTTGCATTATAACCCAACTGAAATTGAAACCCATCCCGATTCAAACATGCTACAACGGCTCATTAGCCCCGCACGGGTTGACCCAAGGATTGCAAAAGAAGCGGTAGAATGTGCGTGTGGCATTGCCCATCAATTGGGCATGGTAGGATGCATGGCGGTCGAATTTTTTGTGACCACTCAAAATGAATTATACATCAACGAAATGGCACCCCGCCCCCATAATTCAGGGCATCACACAATCGAATCGGCCAGTGTGTCCCAATTTATGCAACATGTTCGGGTGGTATCGGGGCTACCAGCACAACCCTTTATTGAACAACCCGCTGTGCTACTTAATTTAGTGGGCCCGCCTCATACCGTTGGCCCTGCCATGATTCAAGGAAGGGATGAGTATTGGCACTGTCCGGATGTGTTTTTTCATTGGTATGGTAAACACATCACATCCCCCTTCCGAAAAATGGGGCATGTGACTATACTAGGCAACTCGTTGTCCGAGGCATTGGCACAATCAGAGACCATTTTACGACGCGTTTCAGTGGGTGTAGCATGACAAAAATTAGCATCATTATGGGTAGTCAATCTGATTTTGAAGTCATGAAAGCCGCCCATACATTTTTAACCGGAATGGGCATTCCGGTAGAACATACCATCGTATCCGCTCACCGAACCCCGCAACGCTTGTGTATGTATGCCGAAACCGCCCGCTCTCGTGGCCTATCGGTCATTATCGCAGGGGCCGGTGGGGCCGCCCATTTGCCGGGAATGGTGGCCGCCATGACCACCCTGCCCGTTATTGGGGTTCCCATTCGATCGACCCATTCCATCGATGGGTGGGACTCATTGTTATCCATCGTGCAAATGCCCACTGGGGTCCCCGTTGCCACGATGGCGATCAATGGGGCCACCAATGCGGCCATTTTGGCGACGCAAATCATGGCCCTTCAATCCCCCGAGTTAGCGGCCAAACTCGAGGCGTATAAACACACGCTATCCGAGGGCGTCATGGCATCCATTCAGACCATCGGACTTGAAGACCCATTGAAAGGCCATGCCAAAGGGTGAACGACCAGCTCTATCATTTTTTCAAAAAAACCACTCATTACCCAGAATTTCAGCTCTTTTTAAGTACCTATCGTCGCTTGCCAGCTCACCAATTTGCGTTGGTGAGGGTCAGCCACGGGGCCTTACAACGAGATGGGGCCGAATTGGCTGAATCATTGGCCATGATGCAACAGTTGGGTGTCATTCCCAGCGTCATCTTGGATACCAAATGGGATAGTTTTTTAGACCCCGAACAGGCGGTCGCGTCAGACCGAATCGCAGCCCGGCGTTTTTTGCCCATTGCCCAATTCTTTATTGAACAACTGCAGTATTTGGGTGCCAATGCCCGCATTGCCAATCCAGGGATTGAAATCAAATCTAAAATCAGCCAGTGGACCTGTGATGCCCATGATATCTTGGCCGCATTTCAAGAGGGCCTGATTCCAATTGTCTCGCCATTTGGGTATCGTGGCAAACGTAAGATGTACCTAAACGGTAGTGAACTAAGCCGCATGGTATTAGACACCGTAAACCCCAATAAATATATTTTAATCACCGAATCAGACGGGTTAACTGATCAAGACGATGTGATGGTCCCATTTTTAAATTTATCCGAACGAAAAGAATACCAACACATCCAACCTGACCATAAAAGCATTTTGCGAGAAATTCGGTTGCAACTCAATCGAACCCCCGATGCGGCTGCCGTTATTACCCATGCCACCCATTTATTAAAAGAAATTTTTACGGTGAAAGGACACGGAACGTTTATTAAACGATTCGCCATATTATCCACCACCAAAATCAAAGAGGTCGATCAAACCAAATTAACCCAACTCATCGAAAACGCCTTTAAAAAACGATTGGTAGATGGCTATTTTGACCACAAATTCAAAACCATCGTCTATGAAAAACACTACGAAGGGGCCGCCATTGTCAAGATGATTGAAGGGATTCCGTATTTGGATAAAATTGCGGTTACCCAAGCAGCCGAAGGAACCGGTTTGGGCCGAACCTTATGGAATAAAATCAGCGAACAATACCCCACCCTGATCTGGCGATCGACAACCATCAACCCCATGAATGCCTTTTATTTTCGAGAGTGTGACGGATGCATCAAAGGCAACCGGTGGATTGTGTATTGGCGCAATCTACCAGAAGCGGCCATTTTACCCATGGTCCATCGGGTCTCTACCATTCCCCCTACCCTTCGATGAAAAAGTGGTGGGCCCCAAGGCTATGGTACCTGTTGTTGTCACTGCTAATGATCATGGTTCCCATTCAGACCAAGGCCCAACAATATGTCCCCAACGACCTATTGGTCACCGTGGACCCCGACCAACTGAGCACCGTACTACCCCTGCTAAAGGCCACGTTTGGGGATAGTATTCAGATTCAAAGCCGGCGCTTTAATGCCCTGAACCGATCGGTGTTACAAGTGTCAATTCGGGATGGACAGTCATTTGATCGCATCGTCAACACCCTCACCAAGTGGTCAGGAAAGGGAATCAAAGCGACCCAGAAAAACATGGTGTATTCCCTGTCATATGTGCCCAACGACCCCTATCTGACGGGCCCATCCGGCAGTCTTAACGTGAATGGTAACGTCATTTATGGTCACAACCGTATCATTGACGCCACGACCGCATGGGACCACACACAAGGAAATGGCTCGGTCATCATTGCCGTCATTGATACTGGCATCAACAGCCAACACCAAGAGTTGGCCACCCAACAGTGGACCAATACCCAAGAAATACCCAACGATTATATCGACAATGACAACAATTCCTACATTGATGACGTGCATGGATACAATACCCATGCCCTATCCAACCAAATCGATGACGACTATGGACATGGGTCACATGTCAGTGGCCTGGTGGCAGGCAAACTCAACAACGGGATCGGAAGTGCGGGGGTATGTCCTGGCTGCAAGATCATGACCATCAAAGCCAATCCGTCACGCAGTGGGAGCTTTACTACCCTGTCGCTCATCACCGGCATTGAGTATGCCATCGCCAACAAGGCCACCATCATCAACATGAGTTTGGGAGGAAGTTCACCGGCCAACAACTTACCCATCGAAGACCAGCTATTTGAATCCAGTATCGCCACGGCGGTCGCCGCCGGCATACCCGTGGTGGTGGCCGCCGGCAATGAACATCAAAATATCGATGGGTTTATGTCATACGGCACACTCATGCGACAGATACCCGCCAGTTTTTCCACCGTTATCAGCGTCTCTGCCACCAAAGGACAAACCTTCGACACTGATTACAGCAACTTCGGATCATCGATCGATATTGCCGCTCCCGGCACCTACTTGGTATCTGCCAGTGCCAATCAGTCCAGCACCGACGTGGTGAGAATGAGTGGCACCTCGATGGCGTCCCCCGTGGTAGCAGGTGCCATCGGACTGCTCTACAGCATCGCCCCCCAAATGAACCGACTCAATGCCACCGAATTGATCAAAAAAACAGCCATCGATCAAGGGGTCGCAGGAACCGATATCTATTATGGGGCCGGCTTACTGCAAATCGGAAGCGCGGTATCGGCTTTGGCCACCGATACCACGGCCCCAGTGGTGACCTTTTTATCCAACACCCAATTACAAAAAGGAATCCCCACCACCGTGCAATTGCGAGTGAGTGACAATGTCACCCCGTTTTGTGCGGTATCGATCAGTGCCAATTATCTGATCAATGGGGTGGTATCCACGCGACAACGACCGCCCATGCTAACCGGGTCACCCCTCAGCATCACCTTGTATCCAAGCCCCAATCATACCGCCATCCAACTCGAGGGGATTGCCACCGATGTGATGGGCCTGTCAACCGTGATTACTATTCCCCTGACAGTGGGTGATTTATTAGGACCCGTTGTCACACTAGGACCAACCCCCACTGACGACCAATTATCCGGCAAGGTAGTGGTCGGGATATCAGATGAAAGCGGGGTTGATTTTACCCACCTTTCGACAGAATGGGTGATACCAAATTCACCCCCTATCGTACGATCGGTAGCCAGCCATCCAGGATTGTTTGTCATTCAGGCACCCACAGTCAGCATCACATTGGATCACCCCAACGTCGCCACTTTGCTACGTGAGGCGTCAGTATTTCGGATCGTGGCCAGGGATACCCTGGGTAACACCAGCACCCACAACCTAACCGTGGGCAGTGACGCCGCCCCCGTGATTCAGTTTGTTAGCCTTCCCCCCCTTGGCATCTACCCCAGTGAACCGGTACGGGCCACCATGACCGATGCCAATGGGTTGGCCACCAGTAGTATTCAAGTGGTGATCAGCAGCCCCGGGTATCTCAATACATTAACACCCAGTACCCACCCTGATGCCTTTGGCATTACCTTTCCAACTGTGACCATCCACTTACCGGATCTGACCATGTACCCTCAAATAGACCTCACCCTGGCCGGCAGCGACCGGATGGGGGTACGTAGCACCGCATCGGTCACCATCGTCAACGAAGGGGGGCTCACGGGCCCCGTTTCGGGCGGGCATCATTTGCTGATTTACCCCAATCCGATCCAATCAATGGACACCGCCCCAGTGGCGGCCTACACATTGCGTTACCCAGCCAATCGCGGTACCCTTTCGCTATACGATAGTAACCGGCGACAGGTGGGTAGTGTCCCCATGAGCATGGGACAATTAACACAGGGATACCATGAGGTATCATTGGCGGGATTGGGTGTTCAAGGCATCGGAAACGGGGTTTATTTGCTGGTAGCAAGTATCGAATCAGCCCAACACAAGGCCATCATCAAACAACGGATGGCTATTATCAAGAACGGAGATTAGGATGGCACGACCACACACACCCACCCAGCGACGATGGGTCAAATTGTTGGGACTGGTTCTGGTATTATTCCTTATTAAATCGGGATTTGATTATTTATCCTCTGAAGGAAACCCAATGGATACCCTGGTATTCAAACTCAGATCGGCGGTATCGAGTCCGACGTACTTTAATACCATTCAACCCAGTTCATTCCAAACGGTTTCAAACGAAAACCAGCTCCAATTCAACATCAACACCACGCCATTTACCGTCCAAACCAAAGAACAAATAATTCAACTGGGGTATTACGGGGACATGGTCAAACGGGCCCCGCTCAACCAGTTGCTACAGTCTTACCATGACGCCTTCACCCAACAAGTCATCCGTGCCCTAAAAACAGACAGTCAACGGCTGATGGGCATCATTCCCACGGCATCGATCACCGATGAGGTAACGGTTACATTGGTCATCACAGGGGAAGTGGCTTATTTTTCAAAATCCTTGTGTTCAGTCAGATACCGTGCCCATTGGGAATACGACGGGTATCCAGAGGAGACCCGTCACCAACGGGGAGGGATTGTATTGGACTTACTGAACCACCGTCGAATGACATTAAAAGACGTCCTGGGGTATCCGTACAAAGACCACATGATGCAGCTATGGGGAATCATCGAACAGGAATTAGGAATGGCGGGCAAAAACCCATCACAGTATGGGTTGTATACCCACGATCCTGGCTTTTATTTGTCTCCTATGGGTCTTATTGTGGTCAATCTTAGTACCCAGCCCGAACAAGACCCCATGGACATCCGAATTGGATACCGAGAACACCCCTCGCTCTTTAAGGCCCAGGGAAACCTCAAGCATTTGGTCACACCCTAATGGGACGCCCCGTGCTTAATGCCCCGCAACAACAAGCCGTGACCCATTTTGGAGGTCCCCTGTTGGTCATCGCCGGTGCCGGGGCGGGTAAAACCTTGGTATTAACCCAACGGATGTTGTTTTTTATTCACCAAATGGGGATTCCGGGTGACCGAATACTGGCCATTACCTTTACCAACAAAGCAGCCGCCGAAATGAAAGAGCGTACCCATGCCCAGTTAGCACACGACACGCCACGGCCATTTATTGGCACCTTCCACTCCTTTTGTCACCATGTGCTACGGCGATCCATTGGGTCATTGGGCCGATCCCCCCACTTTACGATCATCGACACCTATGACCAAACCAAGTTGATGAAGCAATTGATTGCCCACCATCAACTGAACGATGAAAAGTACCAACCCGCCTGGGTATTGGGCATCATTGACCGTTTAAAAAACGCCATGATATCGCCCGAAAGTTATGCCAGAGACCCCCAAATGGACCGGGTCATCGCCAGCATGTATGAGGCCTACCAGGCAGCATTGTGGGCACAAAACGCATTGGATTTTAATGATTTGATCGCCCTAACCGTTACACTCCTGCAACGCGACCCGTCTGTCTTATCCTCGTATCAAGACCAATATTATGTGATGTTGGTCGACGAATACCAAGACACCAACCCATCCCAATTTGCATTGTTGCATTTGTTATCACAAAAATACCGCAACATTACCGCCGTGGGCGATTTTGACCAGTCTATTTATTCATGGCGGGGGGCCTCGGTGCATACCTTGTTACAATTTGAGTCCCATTTTCCGGATGCCACCGTCATTAAATTAGAAGAAAATTACCGCTCAACCCAAACCATCCTATCGGCGGCCAATGCCTTAATCGCCCACAACACCCAACGAAAAGAAAAAACATTATGGACCCAACGAGACAAAGGGGTCGCCCTTCCCATTCTGGCGTGTGAGGACGAATGGGACGAAGCCAAACGGATCACCCAACTCATTCAAACCCATCTTCAACAAGGACGTCCGCCACAAGATATCGCCATATTGGTTCGAACCAATGCCCAAACCCGGGTCATTGAAAAATCGTTGTCCATGTATCAGATTCCTTATATGGTGATTGGGGGATTTGCCTTTATGGACCGTGCCGAAATCAAAGACATCGGGGCCTATTTACGCTGTCTACTCAACCCGCATGACAACGCCGCAGTGATCAGGGCCTTGGGGGCCCCACCCCGTGGGATTGGGCAAACCAGTATTGAAAAACTAATGGCCAACGCCCTGGAAAAACAGCTCAGCATAGCCCAACTGGTGGCAACGTCCCCCCCCCTATTAACCAGCCGACAGTGGGGTATTTTAGAGGGGTTTTTTGAAGACCTGGCACGATGGCAACGGTGGTTAACCGATCACTCAGGTCCCACCCCCATTGCAGACTTGATTCGCCAAATCGTCAGCGATACCCATTATGACGAGGCGACACAAAAAGAAAAGGGAGGAGCAGACCGATTGGAGGTCATCGATGAGCTGATCCATTTGGCCACCGAAGAACTCACCAGCCTGGACGATTTTGTGAGTGGACTTAGTTTGGGGGGGGGGAAATCGGAGCGCACCACAGAAGCCGTCAACATCTTAACCTTGCACCATGCCAAAGGCTTGGAATACCCCATTGTGTTTTTAACTGGGATGGAGCAAGGCATCCTACCCCATTTCCGATCCATACGGGATGGGGATATCGAAGAAGAACGTCGGTTATGTTACGTCGGTATTACCCGTGGAAAAGAACAGGTCACCCTTAGCTATGCAGCCAGTCGAATGGTTCAGGGCGACAAACGACGGTCAAGCCCCTCTCAATTTTTGGACGAACTACCAGATGAGCTGGTAGAGCGACCCCCTGACCACAAAAAAACCAGTCCCGGTTGGCCGCCTCGTTCGGAGCGGAAACCAGCCCTATCGCAGGCAGCCGCCCATTCCCCCGTCCACTATGCCTTGCATGATCGTGTCCGACACAGCCGATGGGGAGATGGGCACATCGTGGCCATTCATGGCGAAGGCGATGAGGCCGTATTGACCATTTCATTTGGTGGAAGCGTCAAACGATTGATGGTCAAATATGCCCCCTTATCACGTACCTAATCCATCCGGGGTCCCAGTACCGGCATAAACCGCCACCGGGATTGATGGTGACACAGTCTCAACTACAGTAGAATCAGGGCCCCCGTTTGAAGGTAACACCACCATTGGGTCTACCCATTATAAACCACCACCAGGATTGATGGTGACACAGTCTCAACTACAGTAGGATCAGGGCCCCCGTTTGAAGGTAACACCACCATTGGGTCTACCCATTATAAACCACCACCGTCCACCACCTTGATCGATTACCCTACCCCCCCCCATTCGGTTGCATGCTGCGACACTTGTCACCCAATTCGGGCTATCAACACCCCCAGTTGACGAGGGATACACCTGATCACCCAGACAAAGGATCGCTCATGGGGATTCCAATATCCGCACTCAATACAGCTCGACCAATCGATCGATTTCATGTTTTTTTATTGATAAAACAAATAAAATAAAGATAGCATCCGGACCCACTACCCGTTCAGACTCATCCTTTTTTGAAAGGTTTTAAGGGGGTATAAAAGCGGAATAACCATATTACCGGGGGGGGGGATCTCCGAAGCACGCTTCTTCCACACTTGGAAGATGCAGGACATCCCTGCAGCACAGCCATCGTGATGCAGGGAACCAACAAGTCATCGCCCAATGGGCACACACCCCGTGCATCTCAAAGAGTTGAAACCAGAAACAAACACACCACCCCACTGGGTACCCATTCACAACCAACCGTCCCCATTCAACGCCTGAGCCAAAGGCGTCCGATACCCCAAGGCAAAAACCCAACCCCCTTCCCCTCACCACCGGCTCGGTACCCAATAGTCGACCCAACCCCCACCGATCCACCCAACGACCCTATCATCCCATCCACAGGGGATACCTGGGCCCCCGCCCCGTCATCCACGTCACGCACGACAAGGTCACCCCAACCTCAGGCGTCAGGCTTCCCACCTGCCACACCAGGGCAATGTTGCCTACTCAGCAGGAAAAAGGCCCACACGTTGTTGACAGGCTTGTCACAACCCAAGGGCCTCTGGGTATAACGGTCGGGGGGCGTGATTCATCACGCCCTGATTGTATGACCGCCCGATAATCAGGCGTCAGGCTTCCCACCTGCCACACCAGGGC